>OGSB01000014.1_pt1 | contig 281143 bp, 248 predicted proteins | sample 1573741 | NCBI WGS metagenome assembly OGSB01 (sample SAMN03295824, study PRJEB24534) | human gut metagenome | isolation source: fecal sample 5 from infant 3 | host: Homo sapiens | place: USA: Pittsburgh, PA | collected 2014-07 | reverse complement strand
AATCAGGCCATTGAGTAGTCTATGGGGCTTTTTACTTGTGATTGATCTCTTCTCCCGGTAGAGAAAATCGATTTAAAACACTCTAAGAGCCAAAGTTTGGATGAGGAAAATGGACCATCTCCACCCCTTCACAAAAAACAGGGGTTTTCCAACAGCCTGAAAACTGCATCAATTTCATCCTAAACAGTAGATTCAAAGCAAAATTCGGCGAAAAAGATGCTATATTGCAGGAATGTAATAAGATAAGGTTGTAAATCGCGGAAATTCCTGCATCTATGCAGGATTCAATGCTTCTTCCATCTGACTCGTCCATCTGCGGCCGCGGTTCTCTCCCCGTCTCTCCCTCCTCTTTAATCCCGCTCTCTACTCCTGCACTACCACCTGCACTACCACCTGCACTACCACCTGCACTACCACCTGCACTACCACCTGCACTACCACCTGCATCACCACCTGTACCAATACCTGTACCACCACCTGCACCAACACCTGCACTAACCACCTGCCCCAACACCTGCCCAACTGCTGCATCTACTCCTGCCTCAGTACTCCTGCCACTGCATTATCTATTGACCCGTCATGCCCCGCACCCTTGTGCACGGTCTATGCACCTCCTAGGGGGCGGGCAGTTCTTTAACTGCAGTAGCCGCCTGGAGCGTCAAGTTGTATAATATTTGTAGGGAAAGGGGGATTCTTCATCTATGGACGCGACGCTGCTTGTATTTGTATATTTGCTGGCCGTCAATATCGCAGGCTATCAGATGATGGCGGCGGACAAGCGCCGGGCGATCCGGCACCGGCGGCGCATTCCGGAGCGGAAGCTGTTCTTGGCCGCCTGGCTGGGAGGCGCCCTGGGCGTGCTGACCGGGATGTACAACCAGCGCCACAAGACGCAGCATGTGACGTTTACGGCGGGAATCCCATTCATTCTTATCGTGAATATTGTCGTGTTCGGTTATTTTTTTATCAAAATCGGGTAATAGTGGAGTATCTGTTCCGCAGGCGCGCATCAAGGGACGCGATGTGGATCGCTCTTGGCAGCAGGATACTCTTATTACATAGCGTTGACTATAAGAAAGCGTGGTGGAATGTATGGTATTCAATCGTATTCTTGTCGCTTATGACGGATCGGAGCCATCGAAGAAGGCTTTGCGCCATGCCATCAGCCTGGCGGAGAACCATGCGGAAGCGATGCTTCGCGTGGTGCATGTATTCCAGTTCCCGCAATATTTTATCGGAACCGCGTATGCGACGGCGACCGTCGAGACGAATGAGGAGCTGTACCAGTATGCCGAACAGACGCAGAACGAGGCGGAGCAGCAGGTGGCCCTGCTTGGCGATCGGGCCGAGGTGAAGCTGCTGCAAGGCCCTCCGGGACAATCCATTGTCGCCGAAGCCGAGGAGTTCGGCTGCGATCTGGTCGTGATCGGCAGCCGGGGGCTGAGCGGATTCAAGGAATTCGTGCTCGGCAGCGTCAGCCACCATGTCGTGCAGCATGCGAAGGTGCCTGTCCTCGTCATGAAATAACTTGATACATTGGGAAGGACCGGAAGACGCGCATGCGGAGGCCGGTTCTTTTTATTAGATAGGCATAACGAACTAAATCCGAACAATAAGATATATTTAATGCATTATATTCGTATTTTAATTCTTGACATGGCTGTTACCCCTTGTTACACTGGAGTTGCTTGAACCATTAACGAATAATTTTGAAATCCTATCGATATAATTTCATCTTTCTGAACTCGTATAATTCCGGGAATATGGCCGGAAGTTTCTACCCAAGGACCGTAAATCTTTGGACTACGAGAATGACGACCGGACGGATATGCCGCAGGTCTGTTTGCTGCTGCCTGCCATCGGGGAGGCGGAGGGCGGACTTGGCTTTTTGGACAGCCGAGGCTCGTCATTCTTGGGTTCGAAGACTGCGATCAGGGGGTAGCCATCCGCTGATTTTTTTATGCTCATGACAGGGATTATTCGGAAGCCGGGCAAAAAATAGGGTGAAAGCAGGTGCACGACGATGGACAAGGACAACGTGCGGGTAGGCGTAATTATGGGAAGCGTGTCCGACTGGGAGACGATGCGTCTCGCGTGCGAGGTGCTGAAGGAATTCGGGGTTCCGTTCGAGAGCAAGGTCGTATCGGCCCACCGGACGCCGGACGAGATGTTCCATTATGCGGAGACGGCCGCGGAGCGAGGACTTCGCGTGATTATCGCGGGCGCGGGCGGGGCCGCCCATCTGCCGGGCATGGTCGCCGCGAAGACGGTGCTGCCGGTCATTGGAGTGCCGGTGCGGTCCTCGCAGTTGAACGGGATGGACTCGCTCCTGTCCATCGTGCAGATGCCGGCCGGCGTACCCGTGGCGACGGTGGCGATCGGACCGGCGGGGGCGACGAACGCCGGGCTCTTGGCCGTGCAGATGCTTGGCATGCACGATGAGGAGCTGCGCGCGAAGATGGAAGCGCGCAGGGAAGCGGTGCGGCAGCAGGTGCAGGCCGCGGGGGACCTCGCATGAGGGCCCCGGCGGACGGCCGCATGCGGCCGCAGGAGAAGGCGCCGGTGCTGGCGCCTGGCGTGACGGTAGGCGTCCTCGGCGGCGGCCAGCTCGGCCGCATGCTGGCGCTGGAGGGCGTCCGCCTCGGCTACCGCTTCGTCGCGCTTGACCCGGCGGCGGATGCGCCCTGCGCCGCGGTGGCCGACCTCATCTGCGCCGATTACGGCGATGAGGACGGGCTGGCGGAGCTGGCGGCGCGTGCGGACGTCATCACGTACGAGTTCGAGAACGTGGACGCCGCCGCCGTCGAGCGGCTCGAGCGGGCCGCTCCCGTGCCGCAGGGCAGCCGCCTGCTTCGTCTGGCGCAGCATCGCCTGCGCGAGAAGGAAGCGCTGCAGGCCGCCGGCATTCCCGTCGCGCCGTTCGCGGCGGTCGCTTCGGCGGGCGAGGTGCGCCGGGCGCTGCGCGCGTTCGGCGGCGCCGGCGTGCTGAAGACGGCCACCGGCGGCTATGACGGCAAGGGCCAGCGCATGCTTCGCCAGGAGAGCGAAGCGGAGGCCGCCTATGCCGAGCTGTCGGCGCTGGCCCCGGAGCTGGTGCTCGAGGCGTTCGTGCCGTTCGAGCACGAGCTGTCCGTTATCGCCGCCCGCAGCCCGCGGGGCGAGATCGCCGTCTTCCCGGCGGCGGAGAACATTCACCGGGAGCATATTCTCCACCTGTCCATCGTCCCGGCGCGCATTCCGGCCGGGGTGCAGGCGGACGCCGAGCGGTTGGCCCGCCGCATCGCGGAGGCGCTCGACGTCGTCGGCCTCATCGCGGTCGAGATGTTCCTGACCGCAGAGGGCCAATTGCTCGTGAACGAGCTCGCGCCGCGCCCGCATAATTCCGGGCATTACACGATGGATGCATGCCGCACCTCCCAGTTCGAGCAGCATCTGCGGGCCATCTGCAATCTGCCGCTCGGTCCGACCGGGCTCGTCTCTCCGGTCGTCATGGCCAACCTGCTCGGCGAAGACGCGGCGGACATGGTACAATGGTTCCGTACGGACGACCCGGCTGCCGAGCGTTACGGCGTAACGCCGAAGCTGCATTGGTACGGGAAGTCGGAAGCGAAGCCGAAGCGGAAGATGGGGCATGTCAATATCGTGGCCCCGAGTACCGAAGCGGCGCTCGCTTGGATGAGAGAATCGAACATGTGGAGGAATACGAGACGATGATTGAACGTTATTCGCGCCCGGAGATGCGGGCCATATGGACGGAAGAGAACAAGTTCAAGGCTTGGCTCGAAGTGGAGCTGTGCGCCTGCGAGGCATGGGCCGAGCTTGGCGTCATTCCGAAGGAGGATGTCGAAGCGCTGCGCGCCAAGGCAAGCTTCGATATCGACCGGATCTATGAGATCGAAGCGGAGACGCGCCACGACGTGATCGCCTTCACGCGCGCCGTGTCGGAGACGCTCGGGCCCGAGCGCAAATGGGTCCATTACGGGCTGACCTCGACCGACGTCGTAGACACGGCCTTGGGCTACCTGATGAAGCAGGCCAACGAGATTTTGGAGCAGGATCTGCTCCGGTTCATTGATATATTGAAGGACAAGGCTTTGGAATACAAGGATACGCCGATGATGGGCCGCACCCATGGCGTCCATGCGGAGCCGACGACGTTCGGCCTGAAGATGGCGCTCTGGTACGCGGAAATGCAGCGCAACCTGGAGCGGTTCCGCGATGCGGCGGACGGCGTGCAGTACGGGAAAATCTCCGGTGCGGTCGGCACCTATGCGAATATCGACCCGTTCGTGGAGAAATTCGTCTGCGAGAAGCTCGGCACGAAGCCGGCGCCGATCTCGACCCAGACGCTGCAGCGCGACCGCCACGCGGAGTATATGGCGACGCTGGCCTTGATCGCGACGTCGCTCGACAAGTTCGCGACCGAGATTCGCGCCCTGCAGAAGAGCGAGTTCCGCGAGGTCGAGGAAGCCTTCGCCAAAGGGCAGAAGGGCTCGTCCGCGATGCCGCACAAGCGCAACCCTATCGGCTGCGAGAACATTTCCGGCCTGTCGCGCGTCCTTCGCGGCTATATGCTGTCAGCCTACGAGAATGTGCCGCTCTGGCATGAGCGCGATATCTCGCACAGCTCGGTCGAGCGCATCATTTTGCCGGACGGCACGATGCTGCTGAACTATATGCTGAACCGCTTCATGAACATCGTGAAGAACTTGACGGTCTTCCCGGAAAATATGAAGCGCAACATGCAGCGAACGTATGGCGTGCCGTTCTCCGGCCGCGTCATGACGAAGCTCATCGACCGGGGATGGAGCCGCGAGCAGGCTTATGACACGGTGCAGCCGCGCGCGATGCAGGCGTGGGAAGAGCAGCGCAGCTTCCGCGACATCATTGAGAGCACGCCGGAGATTACGGCGGTGCTGAGCGCGGAGGACATCGAGGACGCCTTCAACCCGTCCTGGCACTTGAAGCATGTCGATACGATTTTCGGCCAGCTTGGACTGCTGGAAGGATAATTGCAAGGGCAATAACAACGATATGAAAATTGGATAAATGCAAGTTCATGCTTGTTCGCCGCCCCCCTGATTGCGGCGGATAAGCTGCTCGCGCAGGCCCTATCCCCAACGGGCCGAATGCGGCGGCCGGCTCCCTGCCCTCCTCTCTTCCGGGAACCGCCCGCCGCAGCGGGAGCAACCAACGGGAGGGTAAGCAAGACCGCTTCAGCTTAGGAGAAACCGAGAGGAGCACAGGCATGTCTACCAACTCTATCGTATCAACGCTGGCGGATGCGATTCCGTTCCCGCTGCTTCACCGCGGCAAGGTGAGGGAGCTGTATGAATGGGACGCCGACACGCTCTTGATCGTCGTATCGGATCGCATTTCGGCCTTTGACTGCGTCCTTGAGCCGGCCGTGCCGGACAAGGGAACGGTCCTGAACCGGCTGAGCCGCTACTGGTTCGAGCGGACGAAGCATATTATCGGCAATCATGTCATTCCTTGTGACGAGGAATGCCTGCGGACCGCATTGTCCGCCCGGATCGGCAGCGAACCGGAACCTCATCAACGCATCTCATCTCTAGTATCCCTATTATCTGATAGAATGACGCTCGCCAAGCGGGCGCAGCGCGTGGACTTCGAATGCGTCGTCCGCGGCTATATCACCGGCGGAGGCTGGCGGCAGTATACAGCGACCGGCGAAGTGAACGGCATCCAACTGCCGGAAGGCCTGCGCATGAACGAGCGCCTGCCTGAACCGATATTTACGCCGGCCCGCAAGCATGACGAAGGACATGACGAAGACGTTGCCTATGAAGTCATGGAGTCGCAGCTCGGGCCGGAGCTGGCCGGGAGTCTGCGGGACGCGAGTCTCCGGCTGTACCGGTTCGCGGCAGAGGAATGCGCGGACAAGGGCCTGCTGCTCGCCGACTGCAAATTCGAATTCGGGCTCATTGATGGCGAATTGGTGCTCATCGACGAATTGTTCACGCCGGACAGCTCCCGCTTCTGGGACGTCGGCAGCTATGCGCTCGATTCGGATATCGACAGTCTCGACAAGGAGCCGGTCCGCCGCTATCTGGCCGCCTCCGGCTGGGATCGGAGCAGCACGCCGCCGCCGCTGCCGGCGGAGGTCGTCGAGGCTACACGAGGACGTTATATCGCTTTATATGAACGAATAACCGCACAGAGATGGGCGTAACGGGAGGAATTCACAGTGAAGGTAAAAGTGATTGTAACGACGAAGGCGAACGTGCTTGACCCTCAAGGCGCCGCCGTGGAGCGGGCGATGCATTCGATGGGGTATGAAGGCGTGGAGCATATGCGCATCGGCAAGTATATGGAATTCGAGCTCGCGGCGGCGAATGAAGCCGAAGCGAAGGAACAGGTCGAACGGATGTGCAAGGTGCTGCTGTCCAATCCGGTCGTGGAAGATTACCGATACGAATTGGAGGCGTAGGGCGATGAAGGTGGCTGTACTTGTTTTTCCGGGATCGAACTGTGATATGGATTGCGTGCATGCGGTCCAGGATACGATGGGAATCGAGGCGGACCGCGTCTGGCATACGGCGACGGATCTGGCCGGCTACGATCTGATCATCGTGCCGGGCGGCTTCTCTTACGGCGATTATTTGCGCTGCGGGGCCATCGCCCGCTTCGCGCCGGTGATGAAGGCGGTCGAGCAGGCGGCGCGGGAGGGCGTCTATGTGCTTGGCATTTGCAACGGCTTCCAGATTCTAACGGAGGCGGGGCTGCTGCCGGGCACGCTGCGGCGCAATGTCGGACTGCAGTTCCGCTGCCATGCGGCTCCGATTCGGGTCGCCCGCCGCGATACGCCCTTCACGGCCGAATACGGCCAGGGCGAAGTGGTCAATATCCCGATTGCCCATGGGGAAGGCAATTATTATTGTGACGAAGAGACCTTGCGCCGCTTGAAGGAGCGGGGGCAGATCGTGTTCACCTACGAAGACAATCCGAACGGCTCGATTGAGGATATTGCGGGCATCTGCAATGAAGCCGGCAATGTGCTCGGCATGATGCCCCATCCGGAGCGCGCGGTCAGCGCCTGGCTCGGTTCCGAAGACGGCAGCCGGATGTTCACGTCGATTTTGAACGCTTGGAGGGAGAAGCATGCAGTCAACGCGTAACAATACGACCGCCGCAGCGGCGGAACGGGCAGAACAGGAAGCGCGCCGGAAGCGGCAGTCGCTGGAGATGGCCCGCGATAATATGCGGCGGGAGCCGTCTCCGGATCAGATTGCGGCCGAGCGGCTGTATGCGGGCATGGGTGTCACGGATGACGAGTACGAGCTGATGTGCGGACTGCTCGGACGCCGTCCGAATTATACCGAGATCGGCGTGTTCAGCGTCATGTGGTCGGAGCATTGCGCGTACAAAAACTCGAAGCCGCTTCTGAAGCGGTTCCCGACGACGGGCGAGCGGGTGCTGGTCGGTCCGGGCGAAGGCGCGGGCATCGTCGATATCGGCGACGGCCAGGCCGTCGTGTTCAAAATCGAAAGCCACAACCATCCGTCCGCCATCGAGCCTTACCAAGGCGCGGCGACGGGCGTGGGCGGGATTATTCGCGACATTTTCTCGATGGGGGCCCGGCCGGTGGCCCTGCTTAATTCGCTGCGCTTCGGGAGCTTGAAGGAGGAGCGGGTCAAATATTTGTTCGAGCATGTCGTCGCGGGCATCGCCGGCTACGGCAACTGCATCGGCATCCCGACGGTCGGGGGCGAGGTCGTGTTCGACGACAGCTATGCCGGGAATCCGCTTGTCAATGCGATGTGCGTCGGCTTGATCAATCATGAGGATATTCAGAAGGGCGTCGCCAGCGGCGTCGGCAACCCGGTCTATTATGTCGGTCCTCCGACGGGACGCGACGGGATTCATGGCGCGACGTTCGCTTCGGAGGAGCTGACGGCCGAGTCGGAAGCGAAGCGCCCGGCAGTTCAGGTCGGCGATCCGTTCATGGAAAAGCTGGTGATGGAATCGTGTCTGGAGCTGATCCAGTCCGGCATCGTCATCGGGATTCAGGATATGGGCGCGGCGGGACTGACCTGCTCCAGCGCCGAGATGGCGAGCAAGGCGGGCAACGGGCTGGAGCTGGTGCTCGACGAGGTGCCGCAGCGGGAGACGGGCATGACTCCATATGAGATGATGCTGTCCGAATCGCAGGAGCGGATGCTGTTCGTCATCGAGGAGCACAACGAGCCGATCGCGATGGAAATATTCGAGCGCTGGGGCGTCATCTGCCGCAAGGTCGGGCGCGTGACGGACGACGGCCGGCTGCGCCTGCTGTTCGACGGCGAGGTGGTCGCCGATATGCCGGTCCGGGGCCTTGTCGATGAATGCCCGGTCTATCACAAGCCGTCGCAGGAGCCGGCGAGCTATGCGGCCAACCAGGCGGTCGATACGGCCGGATATCCGGAGGTCACGGACGTCAATGCGGCGCTGCTGCAAGTACTGGCCTCTCCTTCCGTCGCCAGCAAGGAATGGGTGTACCGCCAATATGACAGCATGGTGCGCGCCAGCACGGCGGTGACGCCGGGCTCGGACGCGGCGGTCGTGCTCGTGCGCGGGACGCGCAAGGCGCTCGCGATGACGACGGACTGCAACGGCCGCTATGTGATGCTCGATCCGCTCATGGGCGGACGCATCGCGGTATGCGAGGCGGCGCGCAATATCGTATGCTCGGGCGCCGAGCCGCTCGCTATTACCGACAACCTGAATTTCGGGAATCCGGAGAAGCCGGAGAACTTCTGGCAGATGGAGCAAGCGGTCGACGGCATGGCGGAAGCGTGCCGTATGCTGAATACGCCGGTCATCGGCGGCAATGTCAGTCTCTACAACGAAAATGCCCACGGATCGATCTATCCGACGCCGGTCGTCGGCATGGTCGGACTCGTGCATGATGCGGATCATATTACGACGCAGGGCTTCAAGCGCGAAGGCGATGCCGTGCTGCTGCTGGGCCGGACGAAGGCGGAGCTGGGCGGCAGCGAGTTCCAGTCAGTCGTCCATGGTGTAGCGGAAGGCCGTCCGCCGGAGGTCGATCTCGAGACCGAGCTGCGCCTGCAGCGGACGGTGCTGGCGCTCATTCAGGACGGTCTCGTGCAGTCGGCCCATGATGTATCGGATGGCGGGCTGGCGGCGGCCTTCGCGGAATGCTGCATCAGCGGCGGCATCGGGGCTGTGCTGGAGCTGGAAGCGGCCGATCTGCGGACCGATATCGCGCTGTTCAGCGAGAGCCAATCGCGCATTCTGCTCTCGGTCCAGCCGGAGCGGGCCGAAGAGGCGCAGGCGCGCTGTGCGGCAGCGGGCATCCCGGTCGAGGGGCTGGGGCGGGTCGGCGGCGAGCAGATCGTCATTCGGGTCAATGGCAGTCCGGCAATCGATCTCCCGGTCCACGAAGCGGAGCGGGTATGGAAGGATGCGATCCCATGTCTTATGCAATAAGCGGGGCTTATTATAACGAGGGCAGCGGCCGGGAAGGCCCGTTCGATCGGTTGAAAGAGGAATGCGGCATTTTCGGCGTCTACGGCTACAAGGACGCGTCCACGCTGACGTACTACGGGCTGCACACGCTGCAGCACCGGGGAGAGGAGAGCGCGGGCATCTGCGTCTCCGGCGGAGATTCGTTCCGCTATCACCGTGGAATGGGGCTGGTGAAGGAAGTGTTCGACGCCGAACGGCTCGCGGAACTGGAAGGCGATCGGGCGATCGGCCATGTCCGCTACTCGACATCCGGCGACAGCCGGCTGGCGAACGCGCAGCCGCTCGTCTTCAAGACGCGGGACGGCGAGCTGGCGGTCGCGACGAACGGCAATATCGTGAATGCCCCGCGCATCCGCCACGGGCTGGAGCAGAAGGGCTCCATCTTCCAGACGACGAGCGATACCGAGGTCATCGCGCACCTGATTGCCCGCTCGGAGCATGACTTCGTGCAGGCCGCGAAGGAAGCGCTGAAGGAGCTGGTCGGAGGCTTCGCCTTCCTGCTGATGACCAATGACCGGCTGCTGGCGGCCTCCGATCCGCACGGGCTGCGCCCGATTGTGATGGGCCGCCTCGGCGACGCTTATGTGTTCGCCTCCGAGACATGCGCCCTGGAGGCGATCGGAGCGGAGCTGGTCCGCCCTCTGGAGCCGGGCGAACTCGTCGTCGTCGATGCGTGGGGCCACCGGTCGGAACGGTTCGCGCCGGGGGCGAAGCATTCGCTGTGCGCGATGGAATTCATCTATTTCTCGCGTCCGGACAGCCAACTGCATGAGGTGAACCTGCATACCGCCCGCAAGCATATGGGGATGAAGCTGGCGGAGGAGGCGTTCGTCGAGGCGGATATCGTGACAGGCGTGCCCGACTCCAGTATTTCGGCGGCGATCGGCTACGCGGAGAAGACGGGGATTCCCTATGAAATGGGACTTATCAAAAGCAAATATACCGGCAGAACGTTCATTCAGCCGAGCCAGGAGCTGCGCGAGCAGGGCGTCAAAATGAAGCTAAGCGCCGTGCGGAGCGTCGTCGAAGGCCAGAGGGTCGTCCTCATTGACGACTCGATCGTGCGCGGCACGACGTCGCGCCGGATCGTCAATATGCTGCGCGAAGCCGGGGCGCGGGAGGTGCATCTGCGCATCGCCTCGCCGCCGTTCCGCCATCCGTGCTTCTATGGCATCGACACGCCGAAGAGCGAGGATCTGCTCGCTCATCTTCATACGGAAGAGGAGATGCGGAAGCTGATCGGCGCCGATTCGCTCGCCTTCCTGTCGAAGGAAGGGATGATTGAGGCGATCGGCGGCAGCTATGCGGATAAGCCGAGCGGCGGCTTGTGCCTCGCCTGCTTCGATGATAATTATCCGACGGAGCTGTTCGGCGCGCGCGTCGCGGCAGGCGCGGAGGAGGCGGCGGCGTCCGTCCGGCGGTAAGGCCTTAGGGCCCAAGCGGCTTATTAAGCCGACTCCTAATGGCCTATTGGAAATCTACAGAGACATAGACACCAAGACACCAAGGAAGAAAAGGGAAGACGAACGACCGCCGGGTCGAACGCACTGAAATGCTTGATTCGGTTATGACTGCGGCAGGATGATTTTTCGGGCATTGCCTTTAGTCAGACGGTACAACGAGATGCTGTTGGCGGCGGCATCAGGGGGATAAGAAGCGGCAGAAAATGAGGTGCAGGGAAGCATCGTAGGAGTCAGGGCTGGAACTGCGGAAATTGCAGGAGGAGAGTGTCCCGCAAAAAGCGGGGCGAACCGGAGAGGGGAGACGCATAGGTTATGTCTGAAGCTTATAAGCAAGCCGGGGTCGACATCGCGGCAGGCAACGAAGCTGTGGAGCGGATGAAAAAGCATGTGCAGCGCACATTTCGGCCGGAGGTGCTGTCGGGTCTGGGAGGATTCGGGGCGCTCTTCGGATTGGATGCGAAAAAGTATGAGGAGCCTGTGCTCGTCTCGGGCACCGATGGCATAGGGACGAAGCTGATGCTCGCCTTCGCGGCGGATCGGCATGACACGATCGGCATCGATGCGGTGGCCATGTGCGTCAACGATATTGTCGTACAGGGGGCAGAGCCGCTGTTCTTCCTCGATTACTTGGCTTGCGGCCAGGTTGTGCCCGAGCGCATCGAAGCGATCGTCAGCGGCATCGCCGAAGGCTGCCGGATGGCGGGCTGCGCCCTCATCGGCGGCGAGACGGCGGAGATGCCGGGGATGTACGCGCCGGGCGAGTATGATATTGCCGGCTTCAGCGTCGGCGTCGTCGAGAAGCGCCGCCTCATCACGGGCGAGAACATCCTCCCGGGCGATGTGCTGCTCGGACTCGCCTCCAGCGGCTTCCACAGCAATGGTTACTCGCTCGTGCGAAAGCTGTTCCTGGAGCAGGCCGGTTACACTCTGGATGCGCGGGTGACGCCGGACGGACGCGCGCTGGTCGATGTGCTGCTCGAGCCGACGCGCATCTATGTGCGCCCGCTGTTGGAGCTGATGAAGCGGGTGACGGTCAAGGGAGCGGCCCATATTACGGGCGGCGGCTTCCTCGAAAATATTCCGCGCATGCTGCCGGAAGGGACGGCGGCCCACATCGATTACGGCACATGGCCGATCCCGGAAGTGTTCCGCCTCAGCCGCGAGATCGGAGGCTTGACCTGGCCGGAGCTGTTCACGACATTCAATATGGGCATCGGCATGGTCGTCGCAGTTAGCGCGGATGAAGCGGCTGCTGCGGAGGCATGCCTGGCGGAGCAGGGCGAGGCGGTATACCGCATCGGCACGGTGACGAAAGGGGCACGCCAGGTTCGGATTCCGGAGGTGGGCTGCTGATGCGCACAGGATATGAAGGGCAGGAGGCGGAGTACGCCGGCACGGGGGCGCTGCAAATCGCACCGTCCGCCGGCGCCTCCTCTCTGCCGCGCATTGCCGTGTTCGCCTCCGGCTCGGGCTCGAACTTCCAGGCGCTGGCCGAGGCGTCTCGGGCGGGGCGTCTCGGCGGGGAGGTCGCGCTGCTCGTGTGCGACAAGACCGGAGCCCGCGTGCTGGAGCGGGCCCGCGAAGCCGGCGTGCCGGCCGCGGTGTTCGAGCCGAAGCGCTACGAGACCCGCGGCCATTACGAACGCGATGTCCTGCGGACGCTGGGGCGGCATGGCGTGCAATGGATCGCGCTGGCCGGGTATATGCGGCTCGTCACCCCGGTGCTGCTGGAAGCGTATGAAGGCCGCATCCTCAATATCCATCCCTCCTTGCTCCCGAGCTTTCCGGGCCTGCACGCGGTACGCCAGGCGCTGGATTACGGCGTGAAGGTGACGGGAGTGACCGTGCATCTGGTCGATGCCGGGATGGATACGGGGCCGATCGTGGCGCAGGAGGCGGTCGCGATTGGCGAAGACGATACACATGAATCGCTGCTCGCCAAGATTCAGGAGGTGGAACATCGCATTTACCCGCGGGTGGTGCGAAGTCTGCTAGCCGGGTCCCATACCAGCCAACGGGCCGGTCAAGAAGACAAAGCATGATGGAATTGACCGCTGTACCGTTTCATTGGGGCTAGAGGCCTTGCGAGGTGACGGCTTCTGTTTCCGGGGAAATGATGCTTTTGGTAGAGGGCAGGAGTTTCCCAAGGGGGGAGCTGGATTGCAGAGTATCGCATCTGGACGGGGTTTCTTTAACGCATTACAATGATAGCAGGAGAAAGTGCCTTTTTAGATACAAATGAAGAATTGCCAGAGGAAGAACAGCCGGTCTTAGACAGGCAAACGGGATAACGTGCAATAGCTTGCGATAACCCCCAATAGATTGAGAGCACCATACTAGATTGTGACAACACAATAGACAGTGCTATTGACGGAATATAAGTGATGGCCTGGAAATGGCGACTTGAATTAAGGGAGAGAGCAAAATGACGATTCGTAGAGCGCTAATCAGCGTATCCGATAAGACGGGGATTGTGGAATTCGCCCGCGCCCTGGCGGAAGCCGGCGTGGAGCTTGTGTCGACGGGCGGCACCAAGTCGCTGCTGGAGAGCGAAGGCGTTCCGGTTATCGGCATTTCGGAGGTGACCGGCTTCCCGGAAATTATGGACGGGCGCGTGAAGACGCTGCACCCGGCTGTGCATAGCGGCCTTTTGGCCGTACGCGGCAACGCGGAGCATACGCGCCAGATGGAAGAGCTCGGATTGTCCTATATCGATCTGGTGGCGGTCAACCTGTATCCGTTCCAGGAGACGATTGCGAAGCCAGGCGTAAGCTATGAGGACGCAATCGAGAATATCGATATCGGCGGGCCGACGATGCTTCGTTCGGCCGCGAAGAACCATGCCGATGTGACGGTGGTTGTCGATGCGGCAGATTATGCGGGCGTGCTGGACGAAATCCGCCAGCAAGGAGATACGACGCTGGAGACGCGGAAGCGCCTCGCGGCGAAGGTATTCCGCCATACGGCGGCGTATGACGCGCTCATTGCCGATTATTTGACGAAGCAGACCGGCGAGGCATGGCCGGAGCGGCTCACCGTCACCTATGAGCTGGCGCAACCGCTCCGCTATGGGGAGAACCCGCATCAGGGGGCGGCATTTTACCGCCAGCCGCTGGCGGGCGCGGGCAGCGTCGCGACGGCCGAGCAGCTTCACGGCAAGGAGCTCTCCTATAACAATATCAACGATGCCAATGCGGCGCTCTCGATCGTGGGCGAATTCGCGGATCCGGCTGTCGTGGCGGTGAAGCATATGAACCCGTGCGGCGTTGGTATCGGCAGTACTGTGGCCGAAGCTTACCGCAAGGCGTATGAATCGGATCCGACCTCGATCTTCGGCGGCATCGTAGCGGCGAACCGGCCGATCGATCGCGAGACGGCGGAAAGGCTGCATGAGATTTTCCTTGAAATCGTCATTGCTCCCGATTTCAGTCCAGAGGCGCTTGACATCCTTAAGCAGAAGAAAAATATCCGCCTGCTCCGGACCGGCGCGGAGCCTGCGCCGTCGGAGCGCAAGGCGGCCCGGCAGTTGACTTCGGTGGAGGGCGGATTGCTGGCGCAGGATACCGATGTGCATACGCTTGATGCTGCTTCCTTGAAAACGGCGACGGAAAGGGAACCGTCTGCGGAGGAAGTAGAGCAGCTGTTGTTCGGCTGGAACGTGGTCAAGCATGTGAAGTCGAATGCGATTGTGCTCGTCAAGGATGGCATGACGGTCGGCATCGGCGCCGGCCAGATGAACCGAGTCGGCGCGGCGCGCATTGCGATCGAGCAAGCCGGAGAGAAGGCGCGCGGGGCGGTGCTGGCATCGGATGCGTTCTTCCCGATGGGCGATACGCTGGAGCTTGCCGCGGCGGCGGGCATTACGGCGGTCATTCAGCCGGGCGGTTCGGTGCGCGACGAAGAGTCCATTGAGGTGGCGAACCGGAACGGCATGGCGATGGTGATGACGGGCGTGCGTCATTTCAAGCACTAACAGGAAAAGGCGGCAGGACGGTCATGAACCGGCTGAAGCGGAGATAACAGGAACGGGGGACTTCATCACATGAAAGTATTGATCATCGGCTCAGGAGGGCGCGAGCATGCGCTGGCATGGGCGCTGAAGCAGAGCCCGAAGGTCAGCAAGGTGCTGGTGGCTCCGGGCAATGCGGGGATGGAGAATGTCGCGGAGCGGGTTCCATTCTCAGTGACGGATTATGAAGGCATTGCGAAATATGCGCGCCACCATGACATCGATCTTGTCGTCGTCGGCCCGGATGATCCGCTCGCGGACGGCATCGTTGATGTGCTGCAGGCGCACGGGGTAAGGGTATTCGGTCCGGACCGGAAGGCAGCTGAGATCGAGGGCAGCAAGGTGTTCATGAAGGAGCTGCTGCGCGCCTACGGCATTCCGACCGCCGCTTATGCCGCATTCGAGGATGTGGAGGCGGCGAAGCAATATGTTTGCGGGCAATCGATGCCAATCGTTATCAAGGCGGATGGTCTCGCCGCCGGCAAAGGCGTCACGATCGTGCAGACCGTCGAAGAAGCGGAGCGGGTCTTGAATGAGGTAATGGTTGAAGGCAAGTTCGGCGCCTCGGGCAGCCGGGTCGTTATCGAAGAATTCATGCAGGGGCAGGAAATGTCAGTGTTGGCTTTCGTGGACGGCGAGACGGTATTGCCCTGCGTGCCGGCTCAAGATCATAAGCCCGCTTATGACGGCGACACCGGTCCGAATACCGGCGGAATGGGCACGTACAGCCCGCTGCCGCAATTCCCGGAAGAGGTGTTCACGCGGGCGGTCGAGCAGGTGATCAAGCCGACGGTGCGGGCGATGGCTACGGAAGGCCGCCCGTTCCGCGGCCTGCTCTTCGCCGGACTGATGATAACGCCTGAAGGGGAGCCGAAGGTGGTCGAATTCAATGCTCGCTTCGGCGATCCGGAGACGCAGGCGGTGCTGCCCCGCTTGAAGACGGATCTGTTCGACGTGCTGTGGGCTTGCACCGACGGTACGCTCGATCAGATCGAGCTCGAATGGCACGAAGATGCCGCCGTATGCGTCATCGTCGCCTCGGAAGGCTATCCGGGCAGCTATCGCAAAGGAGATGTTATTACCGGACTGGAAGAAGCGTCGAAGCGGGCGCTCCTCTTCCACGCGGGGACGGTACGGGATCAGGACGGGACGTGGCGGACGAACGGCGGGCGGGTGCTCGGCGTCGTCGGACGCGGCCCGGATCTCGCGGCGGCGAAGGCCAATGCGTATGAAGCGGTGCGCCAGATTCACTTTGCCGGAATGCATTACCGGACCGACATCGGCGACAAGGCCAACCGCTCACTGGCGGCCGGTTCTGCGGGGACCCGGTAGTCTGGCGGTATCCCGAAATTAGAACAGGCATGATTGGATAATTGCTTTTATTTGGACAATTCATTAGAGAAAGCCGTGACTCTTGGCCGCTTACCAGTGGCTGTGGAGCCGCGGTTTTTTGTTTGCGGGAGAAGCTCGTTTTTATTACGTCTCGCGTACACGCATGGGAATCGATGTTTTTAAGCTCTTATGCGCAGTCTCCCCGTTACTCAGGATCTGAGTTTTCCAAGTCCTTTTCACCTTGTAGGGAGAAAATCTTTCCTTAGATCGCATTGAAGCTGAACCACCGTCTTGAAAGAACTGGTTCTGGATCTCATGCAGAAAATATTACCTGAATGGAAACGCATGGAGAGAACACGTTTTAATGAGCATAGCAACCTCTCTTATCTCTGTTCGTACCGTTCGCGAACTGAATGCAACTGGGGGGTTCAAGCTCTTATGGGCAGTCTCCCCGTTACTCAGGATATGATTATTATTTTAGTCATTTATGGGGAAATCAGATTTTTTCTTGTTAGTGTTAGGGTCAAATTGTTTTCTTGAACAACTGATGCTAGTTCCGGTGGCACGCAACGGCGTGCCTGGCTGTACCTGACTGGTTGGGATACCGGAGCAAAAAGGAGCGGAAAGGACGAGCCTGACCAAATGGGATACCGAGCAAAGTGCATCGAAAGGGGCGTCCCTGACCAGATGGGATACCGAAGCAAAGAGGAGCGGAAAGGACGAGCCTGACCAGATGGGAGACCGAAGTAAAGAGGAGCGGAAAGGATGCCCCTGACCAGATGGGATACCGGAGCAAAGAGGAGCGGAAGGACATCCCTGACTGGATGGGAGATTGAGCAAAGTGCATCGGAAGGGGCGCGCCTGACCAGATGGGAGACCGAAGTAAAGAGGAGCGGAAAGGATGCCCCTGACCAGATGGGCTACCGGAGCAAAGTGCATTGGAAGGGACGCCCCTGACTGGATGGGAGACCAAGCAAAGTGCATCGAAAATGTCACTAAATTGTGGGTGTACGGGAGTACGGATCTGCCGGGAGGCGTCAGTTCGTATGCGGTAGCGGATGACAGTTGGACGGAAGAGGAGGCGGCCTAGAACCGAAGCCTGCGCTCGGCGACGATATCGTCGGCATCGATACAGTCGATAGCCGCTATGCGAGCATGAAGAGTCGGGAAGCCGCGGAGAATCGGCCGTATTTGCAGGTGCTGGCCACCGTGAAGGGTACGACGCCGCCAGTCACGAGCGATGATGCCGATGATGCATGGAACCGTCCCCCCGGCCAGTGACGCTAACGGTAGGCGATGAAGGGAGCGGGGGATGGAAGACGGTGTATCGTGTCAATGACGGACCGGCAACCGAGGGGGACAAGGTCGTGATTGAGGAGGAAGGCACTCATCTCATCCGTAATTACAGCATCGATCATGCTGGCAGTCGGGAAAGCGGAGAAACCGAATCAGGTTATGATTGACAAGACGGGGCCGGTCTTTGCTTCGGCGGTTCCTGTTCTATCGGAGAACCGGGTCATTCCCGCGTTTGAGGAAAGCCTTGTTCCGCGGGAAACAGGCAGGGCAGGTTCGCAAAGATCTGTCGCCCCATCTCATGGTGCTTAACATTTTGTCGATGAAGAAATCCCGGCCCGGGCGGCTGGAGGGCGGCTTCGGCCTGCGCACGCTGGCCGAGCAGTTGATGACGATGCTGTGCCATGGCATTTCGACCCGATCGGAACGTGAAGCTGGGAGAATAATTTATGTTCGGATCCTCATACTAATGACGTAATCTACGTACGTCAGGAGGAGCGACTGATGAAGGATCCGTATCCGCTGGGTCATGCGTTGACTCAGTTGTATTTGTCCCAAGAGCATACCCGGGGACAGGAGGAAGCCTCTGCCATGGAAGCGATGCATCGAGCAGAGGAAGCCGATGCTTCATTCGAGGGCGATCCCGATGCCATCAGTGACCATTTGCATGCAGGCATGTCTGACGGTACGTTGGAGACACATCAGATGGTGCAGCGCTCTTACGGGCTGTACGATTGATGAATAGGCGGCTCTGCCTTGGCAGGGCAGCCGGGGGAAGGCCGCAGTTCCGCGCAAGCGGAGGCTGCGGCTTTGTCGTGTTGGCGGACGGCTAGGAGGAGTGATTCTTAACCGTCCTGGGTTGACACCGGGGCGAAGCCGGAGTACACTATGTTCTATAACATAGTAAATTAATCGGAATTATGAGATATATGCTGTTCTTCGGGTTGGATATCGGGTGACTGGCGGGGAACTGGGAGAAGACCGGGGAGCCGAGCGCTGCGAGAATGCCGGGGACCAAAAACATTACGGCGGGAAAGGTGAGGAGAAGCGATGGAACGACATGTCGATATCCGGTGGCGGGATGAACGGTTGGCCGCTACGATACATTATCCGGGAGAGCGTACGCCTTATGAGCTGGGCGAGGAGAAGCGCGTGCCGGTCACGATCATTTGTCACGGCTTCGTCGGGAGCCGAATCGGGGTTGACCGCTTGTTCGTCAATGCGGCGCGCCGGCTGGCGGAGATCGGCCATATCGTCATGCGCTTCGACTTCGCTGGCTGCGGAGAGAGCACCGGGGATTACGGTCGTCTCGGGCTGGATGATATGATTGAGCAGACCGGGACGGTGCTCGATTACGCGCTCGGGTGCGGCAATGTGGATCCGCAGCGAGTCACGATTATCGGGCATAGTCTCGGCGGGGCGGTCGCGCTGCTGACCGCGGTCCGCGATGTGCGGGTCAAGCGCCTTATTCTCTGGTCGCCCGTCGCCTATCCGTTCAACGATATTGTGCGCATCATCGGCCGGGAACGCTATGATGAAGCGGTGACGCGCGGGCAGTCCGATTATTTGGGATATGCCTTCACCCGCACGTATTTCGATGCGCTCGGCAGGCATCAGCCGTTCCAGGAGGCCCCGAAGTTCAACGGCGACGTGCTGCTTGTGCACGGGACGAGCGACGATGTTATTCCGGCCGATTACAGCTTTCTCTATCAGAAAATATTTTGGATGCGGGGCGACGGACAGTGCGACAAGGAGATCGTCTTTCAGGCGGACCATACGTACTCGAGCGGACAGCACCGGGAGAAGCTGTTCGAGTGCACGCTGCAGTGGCTAAAGCGATGGGAGCAGCGCCAGGAAGAATGGGCGAACTGGAGCATTTAAGTTTAACGCAGCTGCAGGGGATGTAAGAACCGCCCGCCGTAAGGGCAGGCGAATGAAATGGATCACGGAGCAAGCGCGGGGCGCTGCTCCGTTTTTTGTCGTGAACTGCTTCTGTCTGGCCTTTCGGCGGAGTCATTTCGCAGGGGAAAGCATAATCTAGATACCAAAAAAGAAAAATAGAAGAATGAAAAACAGCAGGTGGCTGTGAATTTGCAATGAAAACGTTTCTTTTCAGCGGTTTTTGAAAAGTTGTGAAACTTGTCGAAAAAGCATGATTTCTAGGCCGGACTTCGGCTACAAGATTCGACAAATGCTCACTTTCCATTTACGTTTTCTTTACAAAACCACCGGGTCATGTGATAAGATATGTAAGGCTTGAAAAGTTTGCAGTACCACACATACGCAATATTGATTGCAAAGGAGATCGCGGAATGTTCAAGAAAAAGGACGTGTTTTTCGAAACGCTGCAAAATATGGCGGATACGCTCGTCCAGGCAGCGGAAACGTTCGCAAACGGGGTAGAAGATCTGCAGGATGTCTTATCGTTCACGAAGGAAATGAAAGAACTGGAAAGCAAATGCGACGTTTATACCCACACCATTTTGACGGAGCTCAACAAGGTGTTCATTACGCCGATTGAGCGGGAAGACATCATGGCGCTGACGACGGCGCTGGACGATGTTCTGGACGGCATGGAGGCTAGCGCTTCGCGTTTCGACATGTACCAATTGCTTGAACGGGACGAGATTGTCGTATTATTTGCCGATGTCATCAAGCGCAGCGCCTATGAGATTCAGAAGGCAATCCGCTTGCTCTCGGAAAAGAAACTTCTGGCTATTCGCGAGCACAACATTCGGGTCAACGAGCTGGAAAATGCGGCTGACGATATTTACCGCCGCGGCATCCGGGCACTGTTCGCGGATGTGACCGATCCAATAGAACTGATCAAGCGCAAAGACATTTATGAACGGTTGGAGCAGACGACCGACAGCTGCGAGGATGTGGCGAATCAGCTCGAATCGATCGTCATGCGGAATTCCTGATAACTGTCGTAGCATAGGTAAGCCAAGGTACGAAGGAGGTTGGGGATTGCGCGGACGCATCCGGCTGCCGGCTCTGTGCAATCGTGAATAAATGGGAATGGATGTTAATTTTTGGGTCATCGGGATCGTGATCTTCCTGGCCCTGGCGTTCGACTTCATCAATGGGTTCCACGACACGGCGAACGCCATCGCCACGTCGGTCTCGACGCGGGCTTTGCCCCCACGCGTGGCCATTCTTATGGCTGCGGTGATGAATTTCGCCGGCGCGTTGACCTTCACCGGGGTCGCGAAGACAATCGGGGGAAGCATCGCCGATCCGGCGCAGCTCGACAACGGGCTTGAGATTGTGACGGCCACGCTTATCGCGGCGATTATTTGGAACCTGGTCACCTGGTGGTTCGGGATTCCGTCTTCGTCCTCGCACGCGCTCATCGGCGCGCTGGCCGGAGCGGTCTTCGCGGGAGCCGGGGCCGACAAGCTCAATCTGAGCGGCTTCAACAGCATTGTTATCGGACTTATTATCTCGCCGATTATCGCATTCATCGTCGGTTACATCGTCATGACGATATTGAAATGGATATTCGGCAGGCGCAGTCCGCATACCGTGAATAAAGGGTTCCGCACCTGCCAGATCATTACGGCGGCCTTCCAATCGTTCACGCACGGCACGAACGATGCCCAGAAGGCGATGGGGATTATTACGTTCGCCCTGGTCGCCGCCGGCCTGCAGCAGGAGATGGAGGTTCAGACCTGGGTCAAGCTCGCGGCTGCCACCGCGATGGCTCTCGGCACCTCGATCGGGGGCTGGAAGATTATTAAGACGATGGGCACGAAGATATTCAAGATCGAGCCTATCAACGGCTTTGCCGCGGATTTGTCGGCTGCATCCGTCATCATGTCCGCCACGCTTACGCATTTGCCAATCAGCACTACGCATGCGATTACCTCCGCCATTCTGGGGGTAGGCTCGGCGAAGCGGTTCTCGGCGGTCAAGTGGGGCGTGGCCGGGCGCATCGTGGTGACCTGGTTCATTACGATTCCGATATGCGCGGGATTATCGATGTTGATCCTCAAATTGATTGACTTTTTGTTCTATTAAAAAGGGGAAAAAGCCGGCTCGGTGGAGTCGGCTTTTTGATATGCCTGAGAGCTATGCTTCCTGTCTGTTTTGACGAGTGCCGTTCGCGGTGCGGGGCTACCTTTTACGCCGTGAGGCGCTGCCTGTGCGGCGGTCCGCCGATCTTCGGCGGTTGCCGCTTCCCGATCGGGGGCTGCCGCCCGAATATCTCCGTCGTCTGCGCGGTGCGGCTTCGTAGTCACCGTCATCCGCGGTGCTCAGCTTTTTGCCACCTCCTTTGCCGGGCAATAGGGTTCCCATGAACATTTTGGCTACGGGCATAATCTGCTGGACGCTGCTCATGATCTTCTGCACCTTGCCCATCGTTTCGACAATGCCGTCAACGCCTCCGAGCCGGTCGATCATCGATTTGAGATCGCCCATGGAGAAGTTGCCCAGCAGCTTCTTATCCGGCTGAACGGCCGTCTCGATTGGCGTCTCGGCAACCGCATTGAACGGGACGATTGGCGTTTGCGGGTAAGGCGCATAACCGGACAGCTCCGGGTACCCTTCCGGCAATCCGGAAGGCGCGCCATTGTAGCTGCGGATGCTCATCCGGCCGCCGCCGGGGCGGGCCCGGGCCTGCATCCGGGCCGCCCTCTCCCTGGCTAGGGGAGATGAGGAATGCGTCGCATGGGGGCCGCGCATGCGGGGCACCGACATCAGCTCCACCTGATCCGGCATGCCGGGCCGCCCATTGCGGTGAGGAACTTTCATCTCATCACGACCTTTTTTCTTAAAATCATCATGCGTGTTAAAAAGAGACTGGAGATGGGATGTATGACTTTTTGCACGATCGCTATATTTTGGATTGTAATTGGGGATAGGTTACTATACAGTATGTGGTAGGCGAACAACACGTGTGGACGATCGCCCGTGGGTGGACGCCCAATCCTCTATGTAAGCGCTGTTATGGATGCATTTATTCATTAAAGCACGAACACGGTAACGCTTGAAAAGGCGATGTAAAGGCAGTACAATGAAATTACATGCGAAGAAGTAGGAGTGGATAAGGTTGCAATTGAAGAAATTGAATGATAAATCGATCGACCAGCTGTTTGAAGCGATTTTGACGCTGGAATCGCTCGAAGAGTGCTATATTTTCTTTGATGATCTGTGTACGGTAAATGAAATCCAATCCTTATCCCAGCGGCTGGAGGTCGCCCGGATGTTGGGCAAGGGCTGCACTTATAATCAGATTGAAGCGGAGACGGGCGCGAGCACGGCGACGATCTCCCGCGTGAAGCGTTGCTTGAATTACGGCAATGACGGCTATAAAATGACGCTGGAACGTCTGGGGCGCTAAGCGATGCGCTCGGGCCTGTTGGTGATCAGCCACGGTTCTCCCGACGGTTCCTGGGTTACACTGGTGGATGAAGCGATGGCGCAGGCGGCGTGGCCGGAAGGAGTGCCGATCGCTTCTTCTTTTTTGGGCTGCGTGCCGGGGCGGACGATTCAGGACGGCATCGATGAGCTGGAGGCGCAAGGGGCGGATGCGATTGGCGTCATCCCTTTGTTCGTCTCGGGCGGAAGCACGCATGTCGATGAGATCGCCTATGCGCTCGGCGTCACATCGGCGCCGCTCGCCGACACGGAGCTGGCGCCGTTCCGCCTGCGCGCGCAGGTGCGCTACGGCCGCCCGCTGGACGGGGCGGCCTTGTTCGCCGTGCCTGGCGGCGGGGCCGGGCCGGGCTATGCGGGCCCGGATGGCGAGCCCGAGGCGGGCACGGTCCTCCTCCGCATGGCGGAGGACCGCTTGCGCGGCCTCGGCGCCGGCGCGGGCGACGCGGCGCTGCTCGTGGCGCATGGCAGCCGGCACGAGCCGTTCGCGGGGCGCTGGCACGCGAGCCTGCGCCGCCTGGCGCGGCAGCTCGTGCAGCGCGGCGCTTGCGCGGCGGCGTCCCACGCGCTGCTCTGCTGCGAGGACATCGCCGAGGCGGCGCGCAAGCTGCAGCAGGCGCTGGCGGTGCTGCCCGCGGATGCGGGGCCCGGCCTGCTGGCGGGCGATCGCACGCTGGCGGCGCGCGCCGCGCTCGCCGAGGCCGCGGCCCGGTCGGGATTCGGCCGCCGGGAGCGGCGCGTGGCGGTGGTGCCGGTGTTCCTCAGCACCGGCTATTTCACGGCGCGGGTCATTCCCGAGCGGCTGGGCGATGTGCCGGCGCTCTATGACGGGCGACCGCTGCTGCCGCATCCGGCCTTGGTGGAATGGCTCTCCCGCGAAGGGGAACGGCTGCTGACCGGGATGACGGGGGAGAGCAGTTGAAGGCGGAGGCCGGACGCCAGACGCTGGGGGCGGGCCCAGGGCAAGCTCAGTCGGCTTAGGCAAGATCGGGAAGATGCCCGAAGGCGCATTTCACAGTGATATGTTGGATTTTCCATAGTATAATCAAGTAAGTAATCAATCTGTGAAGGTGCCCGGGATCAGGGAGCTGCGGGAGCAGGCATGGCGCCGGAATGGGAATAGAATGCAAACGGGTGACTTAAGGAATGATAAAAAAAGCAAGGTTAATCTATAACCCGACTTCCGGGCGGGAGGAAGGGAAGAAGCGGCTGGCGGACATTCTCCATATGCTGGATTCCGCCGGCATCGAGGCGACGGCGCATGCGACGGATGGCGCGGGGGACGCGACCGCAAGTGCGGCGGATGCGATCGACCGGGGCTATGACATGATCATCGCCGCCGGCGGGGACGGCACGCTGAACGAGGTCATCAACGGCATGGCCGGCAAGCCGTCAAGGCCGCCGCTCGGCATTATTCCGCTCGGCACGACGAATGATTTCGCCCGTGCGCTGGGCATCCCCCGCCATTGGGAGGACGCCTGCTCGATTATTACCCGGCAGAAGACGCGAGTCATCGATCTGGGGCAGGCGAATAACACGTATTTCATCAATATCGCGGGCGGCGGTTCTCTGACCGAGCTGACTTATGAGGTGCCCAGCAAGCTGAAGACGATGATCGGGCAGCTGGCGTATTACATGAAGGGCCTGGAAAAGATGACGAGCCTGCGGCCGACGGAGCTGCGCATCGAGGTGGACGGCCATGGCGTCTTCCATGAGGAATTCATGCTGTTCCTGATTGCGAATACGAACTCGGTCGGCGGCTTCGAGAAGCTGGCGCCGGGAGCGCGCATCGATGACGGCCTGTTCGATGTCATCATGCTGAAGAAATGCAACCTGGCGGAGTTCATTCGCGTGGCGGGAATGGCGCTGCGGGGGGATCATATTCTCGATCCGCTCATCATCCATGTCCAGTCGAAGCGGGTGACGGTGACGTCGCCGGATACGGTGCAGCTCAATCTGGACGGGGAATACGGCGGCCTGCTGCCGGGGACGTTCCAGGTGCTGCCGTCCCATTTGCGGATATTTGCCGACGTTCCGGAGGAGCTGCCTGAGCAAAGGTAGGAACGGCATCCCGCGCTTGTATGCGATTGGCCCGGCAGGGTGGGGGGAGCACCCGTGCCGCAGTGCCGACGTGCCCTTGCTGCGGGTCATGCAGCGGCCTCAGCTGCGGCGCAAGGCTCTGGCTATGGCGTCGCGGCCATTGTTGTGTGGCCTTGGCTGGCGTTGCGTAAGGAGCCCCCGGTTGCGGCATTGTGAACTGGCTGTAGCCGATTGCGTTACGCTCTGGGATGGGCGCGGCTGCGGCTTATGGCGTTGACGGCCGCGTTATGGCATCGGCCGGAGCGTGCGTGTTGCGGAAGCTGGAGGGCTTGGCCCGCTGCCGGTGAGGCGGGGTCAGGTCTTTTTTTGATAAGATAGGACAAGCTGGGGAAGGCAGGCGGAGGTTGATATTGTGTGATATGGCGGTCTCCTGCACTTGCTTGAAAGAGTGAAATCCAGTCAATTATGGGAATTCTGCAAATATGAAGTAATTTCATGCTTCTTCACGCCTATTTTGTAGAATTGCTGCAAGGATGCAGCTTTTTGAAGGGAAAATCGAAATCTAGGCCGGAATTGAGTTAGATTGATGTATATTTGCAGGATTCTTTTTTTTCAGTAGAGGGCTCGGCGGGAGAGCTGTATTTTTGCAGGATTTTTGCAGCTATTGAAGGGAAAATGAAGTGAGTCGGTGCATTCTTGTTGGCCCGAAAGGTCTCGCTGTAAGTTCATGGGGGACGGTCTAGGCTGGTAGAGGGCATATCGAGAGCATTTTTTGACATGAGGATAGCAACCGAGAGAGCGGAGGATGTTGTAGTGAGAGGAAAAAAGCAAGGGAACGGGGCGGAGCGCCGGAAACATCGGGGAACGGCGGCAGCGGCCAGGGCGAGATCGGTCGGGCTGGGAGCGGCGGAGGGGACCGCGGCGAAGAAGCGCGGCCGGACGGGACAGGCATTGACTTCGGCTCCGGTAAGCAAGAATGATGAGGTCGTGCTCGATATTATCGGGCTAACCCATGACGGCGAAGGCGTCGGCCGGGTGGACGGCTTCACGCTGTTCGTCAGCGGCGCGCTGCCGGGCGAGCAAGTGCGGGCGCTCGTGCTGAAGGTGAAGAAGCAGTACGGCTATGCCAAAGTATTGGAACGGCTCATCACGAGCCCGCATCGGGTGGAACTGGAGCAGCCGGCGAATGCGTACGGGGGATGCCAGCTGCAGCATCTGAAATATGGCGAGCAGCTGCGCTGGAAGCGGCAGCATGTCGTCGATGTGCTGGAGCGGATAGGCAAGTTCCAGGTAGAGCATGGAGCAGAGGATGGAGGCGCGGACGGGCAGCCGCCGGTTAAGGTGCTGCCGGTCATCGGGATGGAGCAGCCTTGGCGCTACCGGAATAAAAGTCAGATGCCTATCGGGGCCGACCCGCGGACGGGCGAGCTGATTGGCGGGTATTTCGCCAAGGCGAGCCACCGCATTATCGATACGGATGTAAGCTTGCTTCAGCATGAGCGGAATGATGAGGCCATGCGGGCGGTAAAGCGGATTGCCCGCAAGTATGGCATTGCGCCGTACAACGAAGAGACGCACACGGGTCTCCTTCGCCATGTGATTATGCGCGTCGGCTTCCGTACGGGCGAGCAGATGATTACGCTCGTGACGAACGGAGAGAAGCTCCCGCATGAAGCGGAGCTTGTGGCCGAGCTGGTTGAAGCGTTGCCGCAGTTGGCGAGCATCTGCCAGAACATCAACACGAAGCGCACGAATGTCATCATGGGGGACAAAACCCGCGTCTTGTGGGGCTCGGAATATATTACGGATTATATCGGGGACATCGCTTTTAAAATATCCGCTCGATCGTTCTATCAGGTGAATCCGGTTCAAACGGAAGTGTTGTATGAGAAAGCGGTAGAGTATGCCAGCCTGAGCGGACAAGAGACCGTCATCGACGCCTACTGCGGCATTGGGACCATCTCGCTGTTCCTGGCGCAGCGCGCGAAGCGGGTTCTCGGCGTCGAGATCGTGGAGGAAGCGATCGCCGATGCGCGACGCAACGCCGAACTCAACGGCATCACGAATGCGGAGTTCGCTGTCGGCGCCGCCGAAGAGGTCATCCCGCAGTGGAAGGAGCAAGGCATCACTCCAGATGTCATCGTCGTCGACCCGCCGCGCAAAGGGTGCGATCCCGGGCTGCTGGACACGATGCTGGCTATGCGCCCTGACCGGATTGTGTACGTCTCCTGCAATCCGTCGACGTTGGCGAGGGATTTGCGAGTGCTCGCGGATGGCGGATATACCGTAACCGAGGTGCAGCCGGTGGACATGTTCCCGCAGACGGCGCATGTGGAGTGCGTAATAGGAATATGTCGAGACGATACGTAGAAGTACTGAATTATCAGTATTCTGCAAAGTATGCTTCGTTTACGACTAATGGAAAGGACTACAGGAATAAGGTGTTAAACGATAAAATCGAGGTTTCTATTGTTCTCGACTTGGAATGGATAGATACACCTAGTGATTTTTAATTGAAAACAAGAATATCCAAGAGAGCGTCCTTATCGGGGCGTTCTCTTTTTATATAGATATTTCTTCAAAGAGCCGGTTGTCCCTCTCAGGCAGCCGGCATTTTTCATGAAAGGAGGAACAGCGAATGACGAAGGTGATTGCTCTTGCCAATCAGAAAGGCGGTGTCGGCAAAACGACTACGGCTGTTAATTTGGGTATTGGCTTGGCGACTGAAGGTAAAAAGGTTCTTCTAGTGGATGCGGATGCACAAGGCAATTTGACAGATGCGTTGGGTTACCGCGAACCGGATAATTTGTCAATTTCTTTGGCTACACTGCTCGTTAAAAATATGTTGGAAGAATCGTATCCGCCCCAAAAAGGCATTTTGCACCATCCCGAAGGGATTGACCTAATGCCCGGTAACATCGAATTGTCTGCTGTTGAAGTCTCGCTTGTCAATACAATGAGCAGGGAAACGATCTTGCGCTCCTATATAGACAAGGTGAAAAAGGACTATGATTATGTCCTTATTGACTGTATGCCCAGCTTGGGCATGTTGACCATCAATGCACTGGCGGCCGCTGATAGCGTCATCATTCCGGTTCAGGCGCATTATTTACCGGCGAAAGGAATGACGCAGCTTTTGCAAACCATTTCCCGTGTCCGACGCCAAATCAACCCGAAGTTGCTGGTAGATGGCGTGCTGCTGACGATGGTGGACAGCCGGACCAACTTTGCCAAGGATATTTCCTTTGTTCTTCGGCGTGATTATGGAGACAAGCTGCGTGTGTTTCAAACGGAAATTCCGCTTTCCATCCGTGCGGCGGAAACGAGCGCCAAGGGGAAGAGCATTTATAAGCATGATCCGAACGGACAAGTAGCCGAAGCGTATGCGGCATTTACAAAGGAGGTGAAGGGTATTGGCAAAGAAAGACGACAGACGCGCCAGCATCAAGCTGACCACAGTCGATGATTTGTTTTCGACCGATGAGAGCCGCGCCGATGCACAGCGGGAAAAAGTGATGGACATCCCGTTGTCAGAGATCAGCGATTTCCCCGATCATCCATTCAAAGTAAAGGCGGATGAAGCGATGCTGGAAATGGCAGATAGTGTGAAGCAATACGGTGTATTGGTTCCTGGACTAGTACGTCCGAAGGCAGATGGCGGTTATGAGATGGTCGCCGGACATCGGCGGAAAAAGGCGAGCGAGCTGGTGGGTATGGAAACGATGCCTTGCATCGTCCGCGAACTGGACGACGATCAAGCGACCATTATTATGGTGGACAGCAACCTGCAAAGGGAGCATATCGCGCCTAGCGAGAAGGCGTTTGCTTATAAGATGAAGCTGGAGGCGATGAAAAGACAGGCAGGCAGACCAAGTAAAGAAAATGTGTCCCAAGTTGGGACACAAAAACGTTCCGATGAACTGCTAGCAGATCAAGTTGGAGAAAGTCGCAATCAAATTCAGCGGTATATTCGCTTGACTCATTTGATCCCATCCATTCTTGAAATGGTAGATGAAAAACGGATCGCGTTTAATCCGGCTGTCGAGTTGTCTTATTTGGCCGAAAAAGAGCAACAAGACCTTTATGAAACGATACAGTCCGAAGACTGTACGCCCTCTTTGTCGCAGGCGCTGCGTATGAAGAAACTGAGTCAGGGCGGACGGCTCAATATGGATGTTATCTTCTCTATTTTGACGGAGGAAAAGCCCAATCAGAGGGAAAAAATGCACATTCAGCGGGAGCGCATTGATCGCTTTTTCCCTAAGAATTTCACTGAAAAACAAAAGGAGGACCTTATTGTTCAACTGTTGGAAAGCTGGTATCGCAAGCGGCAACGCGAACATGAACGATAATCTTAAGCAACATGAACAAAAATAGCCATTCCTTACTCTCCATTGCCGGGGAGTTTTTTTGTGCCTACAAGGAGGTGACGGAGATGCTCTTTACGGAAGGTAAACGGAGGAAATACGAACGATTAATGAAAGAAAGGCCCGGCTTCGACCGCAGAGAACCGGAAGATGAATCGGAACGTTCCAACACAGCTAAAGGGGAACGGAGAAAACGAAGGCGAGAAAAGCGGAAAAGCAATGAGAAGGAAGAAAGTTGAAATTCATTTGGTATAGAAAGGAGTCGTGAGCATGTCTTGGATCTATCGTCATCGCAAGATGCTGGTGATCGCTGCCATTTTGTTCGGCATTCTTTTGCTCGTGTCGGCTGTCATTTTTCACTTGATGAGACAAGCTGAACAACAGCAGGAACATCAGGAAGTGATCGCCCATTATGAGAGGCAAATAGAACAGTTAACAGCGACTAAAGAAGAATCGCTGCAAACGGTATGGACTGTGGCTCGAACCATTCCGGCCGGTGAGCAGATCGAACCGGAAGACGTCACGGCGATGACCCTGCCGACCGCATTGGTTTCGCCCGAAATGATCGCTAAGGAGGAAGAGGCGGTCGGTAAACACGCCAAAGTTGAACTTCGCCCGGGAATGCCGCTTCTTGCTTCTGTGCTGTATGAGGGCAACCCGATTGCCAAGGATGTGCGGACACAAGAGTTTCAAATCATTCAGCTTCCGTCGCATCTGGGAAAAGCACAGTATATCGATGTGAGGATCAACTTCCCGACTGGCGAAGATTTCGTTGTGCTTGCCAAAAAGCAGGTGCTTGATCGCGAGGGAACCGTCATTTGGCTGGAGATGAATGAAACCGACCTGCTGCTCACATCAAGCGCGATCATCGATGCTTATCTGCAAGGCGCAAGATTATACGCGGTGCCCTATATCGAACCGGGACTGCAAGAGGCAGCGACGGCGACTTATCCGGCCAATCCGATGGTGTTGGATTTATTGGAGCAAAACCCAAACCTGGTTGAGCAGGTTTCTACTGAGCTGGCTCGTCAGCAACGCGAAAGGTTGGAAAGCAACCTGAATGAAATGAGCGAAGCGGACAAAATGCGGGTGATGTACGGCAATGTCACCGTGCAGCAACAACTCATGAATGAACGGGCCGCAACACAGCAAAGCAATGCCGCTCAGCAAATGCCGCAGCCCCTTAGTTTCCCGGAGCAGGATGACCAAGAGTCGGTGCAAGGAGAAGATGAACAGCCGCCTTCTTCCCTTCCGGTCGTGGTAGAAGAAGAATCGCCCGAAGCGACGTTGCCCGATCCACCGCCTGCATCCGAGCCAGAGTCAGAAACGGCCCCGGATTATTCCGAAATCTTCAATCAATAAGGAGAAACCATGAAAAAGATTGTGTTTTTAGGAGCGCCGGATAAAAGCCATGTGCTGTTATTGCTTGGCAAACTCCTGGCCGCAATGGATTACAAGGTGCTGGTGGTGGACTCCACTCTCGCACAAACGACACAGGGATATTTGCCGCAGGAAGAATTACGCGCCCCGCTCTACGAGTTTGATGGTGTGGACGTGGCCTGTGGGTTTATCTTGTATTCGCAGATGGAACGATACTTGTATCAGAAAGCAAATGGCATGGATTACGATGTGATGCTGCTGGACACCGACCATACCGAAATGGTCAAAGGGCGGGAGTTACCCCATTACGACAAGCGGATCTGGTGCAGCAATTTCAACCGATTGACCATGCAGCGAAATGTCGAATTGATGCAGCGGTTATGCTTGCATGAAGCACAGAATCAACCGGTATCGTTTTACAAGATGATGCTATCCGTTGTTCCTCTGACTGTCACCGAGGCGTATCTCGATTCCGCCTTTGCTCAGCAGACCATTCGCTGGGAGGAAGCGGTTTTTCGTTTTCCGCTGGATGAGCATGATGTATCCGTCGAGCTGGAAAACCAGCATCATGGCCGCATCGATGTGAAGGGACTATCGGGAACGTATCGTCGCACGATATGGGAGATGGCACAACAGTTGTTTGATTGGGACGACAAAACCGTTCGCAGGGCATGGAAGCGACTTCGCCAAGAACGCGCTGCCTTCCGTCGCTAATCAAGCTGATCAAAATGATTGAGAAAAGGAGGGGACACGGTGACGGGACATACAATCGTGTTTTGGAGTCCGGTATCGGGAACCGGGACAACGAGCAATCTGGCAGCGACTGCCTCGGTCATGGGACTGGAGTATTCGGCACATATGTTGCTGCTGGGTCATTGTGAAAGTCACGATATCGCCTTGAAGCAATGCTTTTATCAAACGCATGCCTCTCGGGAGATGGACATGGATGTCTCAGTCAATATGGGGGTAGATGCGTTATTGCGACTGCTGCAAAACCGAAAATTGCACCCCAACATGATTCGGGATTACACGCTGCCTTTGTTAAAGGACAGGCTCGACTTGCTGCCGGGTTCAAGCAAGCCGGATGATCGTTTTATTGACATGGCCACGCCTTGGATGGAATCGCTGCTAAGCATGGCGAAACGGATGTATGATCTTGTGTTTGTGGATGGCGGCAGCGGAAATTCATCGGAATGGACCAACGGTTTACTGCGGCTGGCGGATGTGCTGGTGGTGTGCCTCCCGCAAAATCGGTTGGCTGTCCATCGTTTTTTTCGGATGGATGAACTTCAAGCGATGCTCGCAACTAAAAAGCATGTGCTCGTATTCGGAAAATATGATCGGTACTCATCTTTGACCCATAAAAATTTGTTGCGTCCTTATGGACGGCGTTTACAAACATGTTCGGTCAGTTACAATACACGGTGGTTGGATGATGGACAAAACGGGCAGGCGATTTCTTACATGTATCGCAATCGGCAAGTGCCGCGGGAACATGAAAACTATCTGTTCATGCGAGACGTGCGAGCGTTGGCACTTGCGTTGATTGAACAAACGGGCTTGCACAATGCCTTTTTCGGCGGGAAGGAGACCCCGATATGATGGGCGCGTTACATGGTCTGTTGATCGGAGGCATTGTCTTAATAGGCGTATTGTTCCTGTATTTGCGCATGAGCCGAACCTTGCCGGAACGCCAGCAGGAAGCGCCGGTGTACACGTTGAAGGCGATGGAAGAATACGTCAAAAGAGCACTGCATGACGTGATAAGCGCCAATCTGACGGATTACGGTCTATCAGAAGAAGAGTACCGGCGACGGAAAAACAAGCGGGCCGAGATGAAAAAAGCGCTGCGCGGATGCACGTCTGGTGATCTGCGTGACAAAATGTATGTCAAGCAATATATAACCGATTTGCTTGCACAGCACTATACGTTGGATCATGAACATCTGAACCGGTTGATCCCGTTTGATTGCCCTGAATCGTTGTCGCATCAGGATCGGTTTGACATCTTGCTTCATGTATACAAAAAACGTCACGGCTATCATGCGCTTAGCGAACTCATACGCCGCTATGATCTGGATCGGCTCAAGCCGGATGCCCATGAAGAACAGGAGCTGTCTTACCGTATTACGTCTGAGGAGATCGGCGAGATTTATGAACAAGAGGACGTCCAGCTATCGGAAGAGGATAAACTGCAAATCGTGGTGCAGCGCATTTACCAGCACTACAAAGGCTTTAGTGTCGTGGACGAACTGCGCGATATGCGCATTGACGGCGTGTCCGGTGGAGTTTCCGGTTTGCCGCCTTCCGTATGGGAAGAAACATGGGATTGGGAAGGGGATGTTCAACTCGGCGAAGTGCCGCGCGCGCATGACAGTGTGTGGGTTTTTTATGAGGGGAAATCCATCCACCTTAGTTTCCTCTCCTTTGGATCGGAACTGGAACTGCGGCGCGTATGCCAAAACATCTACAAGCATAATTTTCCCGGCCAGTTGTCCGAAACGACCGGATACAAGGTGAATGAAATGGCCGACGGTTCTCGTGTCGTGGTGCTGCGCCCCCGATTTGCCGAGTCGTGGGCTTTTTTTGTGCGCAAATTTGATGTGCAAAATGCCACTTTAGAACAGCTGATTCGCGATGAACATGCGGAACTGCCGATTGCTCTGATTCGCTATCTTGTGATGGGAGAGCGCATTACGGCGATAACTGGCGCGCAAGGCAGCGGGAAAACGACGCTGCTTATGGCCATGGTGCGTCATATATCCGCCCTGCTCCCGATTCGCGTTCAAGAGATGAGCTTTGAACTGCAACTGCGCAAAATTTATCCGAATCGTAATATTCTCAGCCTTCGGGAAACTGAAACGATCTCCGGTCAGGCCGGGCTGGATATACAGAAAAAAACGGACGGCTCGGTCAACATTTTGGGTGAGGTGGCGACCGACCCGGTAGCGGCCTGGATGATCCAAATGGCGCAAGTGGCTTCACTTTTTACGTTGTTTACCCACCACGCCAAAACGTTTCGCGATTTGGTGTTGTCCTTGCGCAATTCATTGCTCAAAACCGGCGTGTTTACCAATGAACAGGTGGCAGAACAGCAAGTGGTCAGCGTCATCAACTTTGATATTCACTTAAAACGGGATGCGGACGGTCGCCGCTATATCGAGCGCATCACGGAATGCGTACCGCTTGCACAGGAAATGCCTTACCGGACAGACTTTCGCGAGAAAAAGACGCTGGATGAGAAGATGGATGCGTTTATGGAGACGGTGACGGACTACTTCCATCGCTCCACGGATCGGAAACTGTATGAAGCGCGAAATGTCATTGAATATCGGGACGGCCGTTATGTTGCGGTTCATCCGTTGTCCGAACAAAGCCGCAAAGATATTACAGAGCGGCTTGCCGGTCCGGACCAGGCAGCTTTCGAGGCGTTTTTGTGTAATTGGGGGGATGGCGATGAATCTTGAGTGGCTTTCCCTGCTGCTTGGCGGAGCGACGCTGTTGTTTCTTGGGGCGGTCTTAGCGTTTCAATTTTTGTCCCGCTATGGGGAAGCCGGGGCAGCACGAAAGTATGAAGCCTTGCGCCAACCTGCCAAAACGAGCAACAAGCAGGCATTGCACAACGGCATGCAACAACTCTATACCCTCTGCTCTCGTGTACCGCTCTTGCGTACCTACTTACACTTCATTCGTCGTCGTTTGGTCATTCTCCACCTGGGCGATGAGTGGAAGCTGCGTCTGGAGACGATGCGGACGGCGCTTTGGCTCTGGGGCATGTTGCTTGCAGCGGCTGTGCCGATCACGCTTTGGGTGCGCGATGTATTTACACTTGTCATGCTGATGATTGGCGGTTGGGTTTGCCACGGCATGTTAACAGACGTATTCGTACAACGGTTGGAAATGCGATTGTTGCGTCCGCTACGCCAGTTTTTCGGGGATGTCCGTCATCATTATCACCGACACGGAATGGTAGAAGAAGCGATTTACGAAGCGACGGATGAAGCGCCGTATGAAATGACTTTGCACGGCCAGGAAATCGTTGAAGTGTTGACCGACAGCCACGCGGAAGAACGACTGGAACAATACTTGGAAACGGCTCCGAACCGTTATTTGAAAGGTTTGGCCGGATTGTCGTATCTGGTGAAGGAATACGGAGACAAACAAACGGATAGCGGATCATTGTATTTGAAGGCATTGGGAAAATTGGCCGGTGAATTGAACTTTGAATTGTTGCGCCGGGAACGCCTTGGTTTTTTGCTGCATGGGCTGTCCGTTATTGCCCTGCTTCCGCTCTTGTTTACCCGTCCGATTGAAGCATGGGCCAGCTATTATTTTTCGGCGATGGACGCCTTTTACAGCAGTGTGATGGGTTGGAGCATAAAGCTCGCCTTGATGGGGGTCGTTTGGCTCTCCTATGTTCTGCTTCGTCATATTCAGAGCTTGGAGACCTCGCCGAAAATCACCAACCGAAAGAGATGGGAGAAATGGGCGCACGGCCGGGGCTGGATGCGTTGGCTCGTTCACCGATTGGGTCCTGCTCCTGGCTCAAGGGAAGCGGAACGGATGGTGAAGCTACTGAAAGAAACGGCTTCTCCTCTACGGTTGGAATGGTTTTATGTCCAGCGAATCGTGGCGGGAAGCATGGCTTTTCTTGCAGCAATGGGACTATTCATAGCTTTGCCTTATGCGGATCGGCATCAAGTGCTATATGCGCCGGTGTATGCCAATACGTTGTTTGGTCAAGCGACGCCTGAGGAGCAGGAAAGAGCGCTGGAAGCAGCCGCGCTGGATCGGAGAATCATCGAACAAGTAAAGGGGGTGAGGCCTACAGAGGAGTCGCTCTTGGAGCTGTTGCGAAAGGAGACTGGAGGAGAACGTTCGGATGAAGCGCTTCGCGCGGATACACAGCGCATTATGGGCAAGTTGGAGAAACTCGACAGGCAATACGTCAAATGGTGGCAAGCACTATTGACCGTTTTGGCGGGCTGGGTCGGCTACTGGGCGCCGGTCGGCATTCGCCTGTTTCAGCGCAAAATGCGGCAAATGGAAATGAAGCATGAAGTGGATCAATTGCAGGCGGTCATTGCGATGCTGGCCGATATGGATCGCATGTCGGTAGAGCATTTGCTAATTTGGATGGAGCAGTTCGCCCGCGTGTTCGAAGAGCCGCTGCAAACATGCCTGCTCCATTTTGATCAAGGCGCTGAACAGGCGCTGGAGCAGCTCAAGGAGGATGCGCCTTTTCAGCCATTCGTGCGCATGGTGGAAAAGCTGGAACTGGCGGCAAGCACGCTGCCGATTCGAAAAGCGTTTGATGATTTGGAGTCCGAGTACGTGTATGCACAGGAAGAACGCAAGCAGGAGTACGAACGATTGATTGAGCACAAGGCGGGATGGGGCAGAATGATCGGGTTCACACCAATGATGGCGCTTATTTTCGGTTATCTGGTCATTCCGCTTATTGTTGTCAGCTTGAACCAAATGTCGGTGTACTACGAGCAATTGCAACGCATTCAATAATTCAACTTTAGTGGTGCTTTCCATGTTGGAAAGGACCGTTTTTTATTTCTACATTTAAAGGAGAGATCGACCATGTCCAATGCACAAAAGGCGCTGGTAATGGCGGCGGGCATTTTCCTCGCAATTGCGCTCATTACCCTCGCCGTCGTGTTGTTTATTTCCGCGCAAGATTCAACAAAAGCAGCTCAAAGCAATTTTAGCAATATCCAAACGGAATTATCGCAGACGGCCTTTACAGTGTACGACAACACGACACTTTCGGGCAGTCAAGTCGTCAATGCACTGCGCAAGTTTTCGGATCAGGAACAGTTTGGCATCCAAATAATCACCGGGAAAAACCCGACCGGGCAGTGGTATGGCAAAGTCATCAACATTGGCGTTCCGATGGACAGCATTACGTATGGATCGGTCGTTGGCGATGCGCCTGGACGTCTGGAGCATACCGTCGATGAAGCCAATGTGAACTATGTTAATCCAAGCGGAAAGTTTCAGGCGAAATTGGTGCTGGATCGCAGCAACGTCATTCGCGGGATCGTGTTCCGCCAACAATAAGGCACGAAAACGAAATGAAGCCAAGGGGGGGGCCGTCTAGCTGGCGCCCCCTTTTGCTGAAAGGAGGAAGCCATTGGATTACGCGACGCGAACGATGTTGGAGGTGAGTGCATCCTGTCTCCTGTTTTTGATCGCCGTGGTTAACGGGCTATGGCTGTTTCAAAACGGCGCGACGCTTGCCGATACGGCCTATCTCGCCGGTATGACGCAGGACCGGACCATCCGGCAAACGTTGTCTCCCTTGTCCGGTGATGGCAGGATGTCGGGAACCGAAGTGTTTCAGGCCATCGCGCGGTTGGAAGAAGGAGATGCGGAAATCGTGGTGGATGGCGTCCGATACGCATCACCGGTGAACCGGGAGCAATGGTTTTCAGACAGAATCCAACTCCATGGCCGATACAGCGTCTTGCACGAACGTGACACGGACGGGCGGCTGTTGCGCCTGGTAGTCGTCACACGTTGAGGAGAATGCCATGAACAGTTATATCAAGGTGTTTGCGATACTGCTTGCCGTACTGCTGCTTTACATCTACCCGATTTACACAGCGTTCCAGCAGCAGGATGATATTTCAGAATTAGTCGTCCTGCGGGCGACAACGGCGTTTGTGGATGCGGTACGTGACAAAGGATATATTTCACCGACCATGTATACCGATTTCAGACAAACTATTGAGGCGACGGGCCTTGATTTCGATGTGCAGATGGAACATGAAAGCAAGAAATATGTGCCGGTATATGACGATCCGACCAGGCCAGAAACGTTCCAGGGTACGTATGAAGTGCATTACGATGCGTTTTACAACGCTCAGATCTTGCCGGTGCTGTTTCCCGGTAGCTCTGCCCCCAGAGACGACCCGTCAAGAAGGTACAAACTGCGGGTGGGCGATACGTTCACCGTCACGGTCAAAAATGTGAGCCGTACGCCCGGCACGGTCTTGTTTGATTTTCTGAACAGCACCGTCAGCCCGAACGATAAAATATTCATTCCTTATGGCGGGGTGGTACGCAATGAAGTGGATTGAATGGGCTGTCGTTGGTGTGCTGATCTTTTTCCCGTTTGCCACAATCAATCAGATTGACGTAGAACTGATGCGTCAAACGATGCTGCTCGAACTGCGTTATGACGCTGCCATGGATGCAGCGGTGGATGCGGCGGCACAAGCACTCATCATCAATGCAGATCAGCAGCATGAGTCACGCTACGAGTCGGTCAAGCGAGTGGCGGTCAACACGGAGGAAGCGCTCACGGCGTTTTACCGGACGTTGTACACCAATTTCGGCATATCCGGCGATCCGGTTGCGCAACGGGTTTTGAACCGTTACATTCCGGTGATTGTTGTCATTGGATACGATGGGTTTTATGTTTATGCCGAGGATGAATGGACAGATCGTAACGGCCAAACGGTCATGGCACCGGCTTGGGGAACCAAACGGCCGTATGCGTATACCGATTCAAGCGGCAACAGCTATTCCTTTACGTTGGATGAACAAGTGCTGGTGTATGCTGCGGCAACTCGCAGTTGGCATGAGGGTTTTCGTAGGGACATTCAGGCGGAGGCCAACATTCCGTTGTTACGAGATGCGGCGTTATTTCATGAAGTGCGGCTCAGCACCATCGTGGGCGCAATACAGGATGAGCTGTCCTATCGGATCAACAAGCATAACGAGGTCGCCCTGCGAAATGGTCTTTCCTATACGTTTACACTGCCGTCCATCCCGCTAGAGGAATGGCACAACACGATTGCCGATGTAGGCGTTGTGGCTTTTATGCAGGGAATTCCGATGGGACGCAAGGAATATAACAACTACGCACTGGGCGGCAGCCGCGTAATGAAGCAAACGGAGATTGTAGGAGCGATGAAAGACAATATGAAAGTATATTATCGCAGAAGCTGTCCGTACTCCTATCCGATAGAAGAAACGTTCGCAAGCGAAAAAACGGCGGCGCAACAGGGATATATGCCGCTTTCTTGTTCCTCTTTCTAAGGGTGGACAGTCTGACTCATGCACATTATGCTAGTAGTAACAGTACAACCAGTCCAGTCAGGATTACTTGAATAAGAGGTGAAATGAGTGAAGAAATGGTTTATGGCCATGACGATTGCCGTCCTGGTTATCAGCTTGTTCGGGGCTACGGCAAGTGCTGCCAGTCTTCCTCCTACGTTTGTAAGCGTGGTGCTGGACGGCAAGAAAATATGGTTTCCCGATGCCCAAGCTTATGTTGATGAGAACCAGCGGACATTAGTGCCGGTTCGCTTTGTCGCAGAGTCGCTCGGTGCCAAGGTTGGCTGGGAAGCTCAGAGCCAATCGGTGCCGATTGAACGGGACGGCCAGCAGATTCGACTTCAAATCGGTTCAAATATTGCGCTTGTCAATGGACAAGAGGTCGCTTTAGATACGCAAGTGGTAACCAAGGACGGCCGGACGTATGTGCCGTTGCGCTTTGTCAGCGAGGTGCTGGGCGCAGAGGTGGAATGGGACGGCAGTACGTCAACGGTGACAATTCACACGAAGGACATCTCTGAGAGCGACACGGATAAATGGGGGCGCTTGCTCCGCACGACGGATCTTCCGAAAAATGCGGCGGACTATCCCTACATTTTGGCCGATGTTCCCAATGAGATGTACGAGATGGCGTACCCCCACTCCCGTCCTTCAGAAAGCAAAGTGTCTTCCGAACTGTACGCGTCCATCCCCGAATACAACAAGCAGAACGTGGACATCTGGATGGGACACTTAAAAACGTTTGGCGCTTTGTTGTTAAATGTAGATTACCGCACGATTGATGATACGTGGGCGCAGGCCATGTTTGCAACGAAGATGCAAAACTCCAATGCGGAATTGAGATACATTCGTGAATATGTGGATTGGGTGAAAGAAAATCAAATTCATATTATGGGCTACCTGGAACCGGAGCCATCCATGATTTTTTATGACGGGTTTGGAGCGGATTATATTCGCGTCAAGTTTCGGGTTCAATTCCTCTCGTTTAAACATCATGAACGGTTGATTTATGATAACTGGTTTCCGCAGGAAGCAGATTTTGAGAAGAATGTGTGGTATGAAGGGTACGCCGACATCAAAATGGTCACCAATGTCGGCGGCAATTGGGGAAGCACGTTGAAAGTCTCGCCAACGGCCAGCTTGTTTTTCAACCACACGATTTCAAAGGTGGAATGATCGGTGGACAATAGAAAACTTTATCAACGAGTACTGTGCATGCTGCTGGCATGCACTTTTTTTATGCCGTTTTTCGTCGTTCAACAAGCGGCGGCAGCTCTCCCGCAAGTGATTATCCGTGACGGCAAGATTCAATTCGAAATCACCAGCACGGCGGCGAGCACTTCGATTCGCTATCGGACGGTGGGCTGGGTGGTGACCCGGGAGCAAGTTTGCAGCACAACATCACCCAAACAATGCGCTGACCCACGCAGCAGGCCGCATGCGCTATTTATGAATCAGGAAGTACGACAAATCGGGCAGCATCCCGATCCTCCTATCCCGGGGCAACCGTTGACATCATACTACGAAATCCCCGAAGAAATCGTGACGCAGCGTCTCTGGCAAGCAGGGATGGAGGGCATTCAGAACAATGACGATCTTTACTTTTATGCTGTGATGGTATCGGTCAATGCGGACGGCTCGGTGCGGAAAGGTCCGTTTTATACGTTGTCCGGGATCAAACAAGCGGAAGGCTGGAGATTTCCAGACGATCTGGATGACTACTTTGGTTTGCATATTCCTTACCGCAGTGCGGAATTCCCAGTGGACGTTATCGCTAAAACAGTAAACGGACGGGTGATTGACCGACCGGATGTGACATTTGAAAAAGGAAAGTTCGAGATCGGGGAAACGATCATTCATGAATTTCCGGCGGTGATCGAAGACAATGGAAAAACGTATACCATCGCTCGCTCCTATATATCACCGAAGCAAGACCCGTCACGAAAAACATGGGTGCAGGAAAACCCGGAAACGAACGAAAAAGTGCGCATTCGCAGCTTTACGGTCGCGCTTGGCGGAACGAATCTAATCGCCGAATACTCTGAGAAAAATACGGTGAAGGCGATTTATATGACAGAAGGCGGCCAAGTTCTGAAAGAGGTGGATAAAGGCGAACATGCGACCGGAGATGAAGTGAATCACACGTTTGAAGCCACGCTCACCAAAGACGGGCAGACGTATGAAATCATCCGGTCTTATATCACGAACAACAACAAACCCGACGAGAAATTATTTATTCAGGAAAAAGGAGATAGCAAGTTGCTGGATCGGTCCATCTTTGTCGGTTCTGGAGGCTCCAATTTTATCGGGGTATACAAAGGGGGAAATGGCGATACGGATGACGAAACAGAGCCTGGAGCTGTCAAGGAAAACGAAGTGATGAATCCCGATGCTTCGGCTGTGATCCGGGCGGATACTCGCGGTGCGGAACGCTTCGACGTGCTTCAAGGCATCCCAACATCGGAGAGTCTCTATGTTCAAGCGAATGCCAAAGCATATCTGTACCGAAACAAATTTACGGAAATCAAAGGGACGAAGACGTACCCGATTACCGTTAGTCGAACGTACACGCTGCGCTGGACGGAATACGTTTCCGGTCCCCCGGACAGCGAAGGCAATCCGACCAGAGTGCCTGTTTCACGCTCGGATACGCAAACCGTAACGAAAAGCTATACCGTGGAGCGCAAGTACAGCTACTGGCTCATTGATCGTCTAGAGGTATACGGCTTACAAAAAGCAGAGGTTTCCAACTACGCGTTACCCAGCGGGCAAGTTACCTTGCAGCCGAACGGCTACGCGCAGCCGAGGGTCTCGGTTTCTCACGACACTTCCCGTGAGGCCCACATCACCGATCCTGTCTATCAAAATGTATCGTTGCCTGGGCAGACAATTCAAGGAGGTTCCAGTCGCCCGTCCGTTCCTAATGAGGATTGGACCAACGAAGCGGAACAGGCTGTCGGAAAAATCAAAGTGAAAAATGACTCACTGATCTTTAACGGGCAAACGATTATGGACAACCGGATCACGGAAGAAACCGCCCCGACCCCAAGGGAGATACCGACTCCGCCCGAGATCGGACAAAAAGTTCTGTATAGCAGCGGTTTGATGATCGATGCCAGCAAACCCAACAAGGCCGATCAACCAAGCTCCGGCACGATCTTCTTTACGCTCATCGAAGGAATTGGGGGCGGTCAGAACCAAAGCTATCCCATTGATGGCATTAATCCGGTGACGGTGCATACGCCGGTCGTCAATCAGGCTTCTGTATCTGACGATCAGGCGCATAATCAAAAAACGCAGCCGACCGCAGGGAGAGCCGCGCTTATTCTGGATCGTCCATTTACGGTCGCCATCCCAACCAGTGGAGCGCATCGGGATATAAAGGGTTACGGCAATCGCGACTATGGCAAGTATATGCGCGACAAGCAAGTATGGTTTCCGTTTGACGTGTACAAAGCGGATCGGAAAACGCTGATCCCGAAAGAAACATGGACGTCGATCCCGGTCGGTCAGGTGCAGACAACGTTTTATTTACCTGTTTGGGTGGACGAGGGCAATTACGATGTACTATTCCGAACCATTGCTGAAAACAGTCCTCCCTCCTTTACGTCACAAATGAACGCCAACTTAGACTTGACGCACCATGTGGCCACACAGGTTGTGCCGGTTGAAGTGATCGGCCGTGTCTATGATTTCCGCATCACAGACATTGCCGACTTTAATTGGGAGACCGTATTTCGCAGAGAACGAGGAAGTGCAACGCCGACTGGCAACGCTTATTGGGTGGGTACGAAGGGCATCGACGGCGCAGCACGGGGTAATCAGCCTCCTTACGTGTTGCCGATTCGACCGGGGAGCCATCCGGATGCCGGTAAGAAAAACGTGGCTGTCAAAACGGGCTACCATATTAAATTTGAATTGAAGAGTATGGGCAATATGTTCGGTTCGGACGACGGGATCAAGATTACGCCAACCTTTTACTTTGTCGACAGCAAGGGCAAGAACCGGCAAGAGGTGGACTTGTACTATCATTCGGGGAATAAACGTTTTATTCGCATCGGCTCCAGTGCAGATGTGGAGCGGCGTCATGTGACGCTGGACACCCGCTTGCGCAATATGTCCCAGCAGGAACTGACGAACACGGCATCTTCCCTTTGGTCGCTGAACGGTGCGTCTGGCAACCAGCAAACGTTTATTCAGCAGTTTTTGAAAGATGCACAACAGCCCGTTTACGTGGGCGGATATGATGTCATGTTGCTCCCACCACGGCTTCGGACATTTATCGGCAGTATGGAAGTTCCTTCCGGCATCGACGTTTCGCGTGCTCATGCGTCAGTGCAGCGCTGGGTCGGCGAATACAGTCTACCTGCCGCACCGTATGTCGTCCCCAAAGGATTCAACTTGGCCGAGTACGGACGCACCAATCGGCTGGACGATAAGTCGCCTATTTTTTTGCGGGACGGGTACATCATTGTCAATTTCAACATCGAAACGATTCGCAATCAGAATGTGAATCAACCGCATTTGCAGTATATCCACGCGCCGCTCAGCAATCAATGGCGACGGGAAGGGTTTCAGCATCGCTTTGTCGATCCGTATGGAGCCACGTTTAGATTACAGGACGGTGATGTGGTCTTTTATCATGCCAACCTGTCTTCTTATGATGACTTTGGAACAGGAGGTACCCATTAAATTCACCAGCCGGGAGGAAGAAAAAACGGAACAGCAACGTTAGCGGAAACGGAGGTTCGGGGATGTTTGGCGAACTTCAACCGATAGCACCGGAAGAGACAGCTTACTTCTATTATTCAGTAACCGCGACTCAAAGCAAGGAACTCAGCTATATCGGTCATTTGCGAGGAGATTTCGGCACTGATGACGATCAGTTTTGGATGTCATGGTCGGATCATGCCGGGGAACGGAGGACGCTTGCCTTTCGCCAGGAACTGGCGGCACTTGTGCAGCATTTGCAATGGCAAGGACTTTTGCTCAATTTGAATGAGATGCGAGCCTATTGTAGGCGGCACCCGGAAGCACGTATCCCCGGCGCATGGCATTCCGATGTTTGTGGTTTCTGTTTACAAACCACTCACTATCGCTATTATATTCGCTGCTTCCCCCATCTTGGCGATTACAACTTCTATATCTACTGCTATCGCAAGAATCACTTGCTTGGCCGATCTGTTCAGCAAAACCAGAACGGCGCGGTAAACCTTGTGAAGGAGGACGTACAATGAATGATCTAGCACGCTACAAGCTGATCGCGGGAGCAGCCGTCCCGCCAGCTGCAAAGCTGTTGTACGGCTATTGCTGGATAGGGCGGGCGACACAAGTCGGTCTACCTGTCCAGTACAAAAATGGCAATCGATGTAGGTTTTTCTCCTTCGACGGTATGTCGAAACTTGCACCGTTTGCAGAGTAAGGGCTTGATTCGGATCATGACCCGCTATTCGGAGGAGGGGATTCAACTGGCCAATCAGATTACGATCTTATGAAAGGAGAAAGGTACCGTTGACCTCGAAAATACAGCATATCGTTGATTTGTCCGTTCATGCCGCCCGCACGGTTGTGGAACATCCCGACCGTTGGGCGGATTTTTTATCGACAGCGGCGTGGAACTACAAGTATCCGTTTCAAGATCAGTTATTAATCTATGCACAGCGGCCCGATGCTACAGCTTGCGCATCCATCGACGTCTGGAACAAGCGGCTCAACCGTTGGGTCAAACGCGGGGCGAAAGGTATCGCACTTATCGAAGACCGGGGCAACCATTTTGGGTTACGGCATGTGTTTGATATCTCGGACACGCAAAGCCGAGATCCTCGACCGGTCTCGCTTTGGCGCATGGAGCCGGGCGATATAGCGGTCGTTACGGAAACGTTGAACAATGCGTTTGGCGAGCAGGAACCGGATGCGGCATGGCCGAATGCGCTGCTGAGCGCAGCCCGGAACGCGGTGGATGACAACAGTTCGGATTATGTGGATTTGCTTGTTCGAGAGCTTGAGGGCAGTCTGCTTGAAGAACTGGAACGCCAACCTGTGGAAGTGCTATTCCGTCAGATTGCGTATCATTCCGTTGCCTATATGGCACTAACCCGCTGTGGTATGAACGCCTCTCACTATATTGGACGGGAGGACCTTTCAGGCATCGGGAATTTCAATACACTGCCCGCTCTTTCGCAGCTTGGAGCAGCGATCAGCGATATCGCGGAGATGATGCTGCGGGAAATCGAATCGACGATACGGGTGCAGCGGCGTGTAGAACGTCAGACTTCACAGGCTAGAGACGTTCGCACCGTTGCAAGAGAAACGGCCTTGACACAAAATGAAGCTAAACGATTGCCAGAAAGGACGGATGAACATGGAAGTGACTTACACCCGTCAAGGGGACTATCTGCTGCCCGACCTGACACTGACCGAGGATCATCAACTGATCGGCAAGTATGGGATGTTGCGCAAAAACTACCTGAAAACCGAGAAGAAAGGCACATACGCCAGCCTGCTGCTCTCGGGCGAACTGCACCAGCATCTGACGGAAATCGATCGGTCGGCGCGGACGCAGCTCGAACAGTCGATGAACGAACTGCTCCGTCTGCACCCGGCCCCGGACAAAGCGAGCGATCCGCTGGGCTGGACGGGTTACATGAACAGCCTGAAGCAACAGGTGGAGGAGACCATTCTGACGGAACTGATTTACAACTAAAATGGTATGATCGAAAAACGGAAGATCGGAGTCTTCCGTTTTTTCATGACCATCATGCCATCAACGATCTACTGCGCACCGCTCCTTTACTGAAAAGCAAGTCGGAAATCGAGGCTTTCTTCGCCGCACATGAAAATGAAGGGGAGCGGGCGTTGTATGTGCGTAGCCTGTTTGCGCCGGGTCAGTCCGAGCTTACGCTGGACGAAGACCTTCTCATCGGGTATGAACCGTATCGCAATGTGCTCCATCTTTGGACGGGTCCGGCAACCGAACCAACCGCACAAAGTTTTTATGATTGGGAAGTGATCGTCGGCCATATCAACAGTATGATAGTACTTAACGAATTTGACCCGGCACGAAAGACGGAGCCATCGGTTCAGCAGCAAACCTTATTTATGGAACAGGCGGAGGCGGATACAGCCTCCGCTTTTGTCTGGCCGCAGGCGGTGATCGATGCGATTCTCCAACAAGGAAGCGGCTTTGCCAACAGTAAATATCGCATTGCTCTCCATTTTCAGCAATCGTTATCGGAGAAAGAAAACGCCGAATTTTTGAAACGGGAATATGGCACGGGCGGGCGCGCCCCTGTACTGATCGGCACGGATATTTATGAGCACCATGATAGCAAAGGCATCACGTTGACCCGACGTTCAATGACGGATCAAGAGCAAAAGCTAGTGTTGCCTTGGATGAAGGTACAGAAGCGGATCGGCGAGTTGCTGGCGGCGGGACGTTATCTGAATCGTTTGGAAACGGAACGACTTCCTGCATTTGCCGAGCAACAGGAGGAGCGCCGCAGGCAGATGGCCGAAGAAGCGTCTGCTCGCGAACGGTTGGAACAAGAACAGCCGTCCTCCTCACAGCAGTCGGAGACGATGGAGCGGAAGCAGGCGCGTTATGCCTATTCGCCCGGCGATAGGGTCTTTTTTGGCGCGGACGAATATGAGATTTTGCTGGTGGAAAACGGTAACGTGATGTTGCGGGATGTTCATTTTCCGCTTTTTACCAAGGAACTGGAACGCCGAGATTTTGAACGCATCCTGCGTGAAAATCCGCTTAATGATCATCTGCTAACTGATGAACAAGGAGTGGAAACCGAAGCGGAGGAACATGCCGGAAAAGAAATAGAGCCGGAGCTTTCGGATGGAGATGAGCCGAAGTCTGCCTCGGCATCCCTTCAGTTAACCGAACAAGTATCGGATGAGGCGCATAATGAGGAAGCACCCTCTGCTCCTTCCGCTGTCGAGGATGTACGGTCTGTTGCACCGCAAACGACTGCGGTGAATTACCGTATCACCGATGACCAGTTAGGGCATGGCGGAGCCAAGGTTAAGTATGGTTTTAATGTAGCCGCGATTCGCTTGCTCAAACAATTGGAGCTAGAAGGCCGCCAGGCAACTGCGGATGAACAGGTCGTTCTCGCCCGCTATGTCGGATGGGGCGGAATCCCACAAGTATTTGACGAAGCGAACGCGCAATGGACGGCCGAATATGCCGAACTGCAATCGTTGCTGGAACCGGATGAGTATGCGTCCGCTCGCGCATCAACGCTGAACGCTCACTATACGTCTCCAGTTGTCATTAAAGCAATCTATGGTTGTCTGGAAAGGATGGGCTTTCGCAACGGCAATATTTTAGAGCCGTCCTGCGGGATCGGCAATTTCTTCGGGTTAGTTCCGGAGTCGTTTCAAGACTCGCAGCTATTTGGTGTAGAACTGGACAGCATCACAGGTCGCATCGCCAAGCAGCTTTACCCGCAGGCGACGATTGCGATCAGCGGGTATGAGGAAACCGCTTTGCCGGACAGTTTTTTTGATTTGGCCATAGGGAATGTTCCTTTCGGAGGGTATGGTGTGGCGGATACACGCTATGACAAGCACAAGTTTCTCATTCACGATTATTTCTTTGCGAAAACATTGGACAAAGTGCGTCCGGGCGGCATTATTGCCTTTATTACGTCCAAAGGAACGATGGATAAACAGAACCCGGCTGTCCGCAAGTATATTGCGGAACGGGCAGAATTGCTGGGCGCGGTTCGTTTGCCGAACAACGCTTTTCAGTCCAACGCCGGAACGGAAGTGACGGCGGATATTTTGTTTCTGCAGAAGCGCGACCGAATGGTGACTGTCACCGAACAAAGTGTGGAATGGATTGGCTTGGCAGAGACAGCCGAAGGCGTGCCGATCAATGCGTACTTTGCTGCGCATCCTGACATGGTGCTTGGGACGATGGCGTTTGATGACCGGATGTATGGCAATAGACAGGAGACGACTTGCAACCCGTACCCGGATGCTAATTTAAGCGAACTGCTGGGAGAAGCACTGACCAATATCCATGCCGATTGGGTGGAGTTTGAGAGGGAAGTAATGCCGGATGACGAAGACACGTCCCTCCCGGCCGATCCGACCGTGCGCAATTTCAGTTATACCCTTGTGGACGGCCAACTGTATTACCGCGAAAACAGCCGGATGCACCGAGTGGACACGTCGGCCACGGCCGCCGGGCGAATCAAAGGTATGATCCGATTGCGGGATACGGTGCGCGAACTGATCGAATACCAGACGGAAGATTATAGCGACGAAGAGATCCGGGAACAGCAGCGGAAATTGAATGCGCAGTATGATCGTTTTACCGCCCAATACGGTCTGATCAACAGCCGCGCCAACAGCCTGGCATTCGCCGACGATAGCGCCTATTTTTTACTTTGTTCATTGGAAGTGCTCGACGAGGAAGGGAAGCTGCTACGCAAAGCCGATATGTTCACGAAGCGTACGATTCGGCAGCGCACGACCGTTCGGCATGTGGAAACGGCAGAGGAAGCGCTGGGCGTCTCCATTGGAGAAAAAGCACGTGTCGATCTCCCCTATATGCAAGAATTGACCGGCATGACAACGGAACAGCTTGTTCAGGAGTTGCGCGGCGTGATCTTCCCCAACCCGGAAAGACTGGATGAGAAAGGACAGCCGGTTTTTGAAACGGCGGACGCTTATTTGTCTGGCAACGTTCGTGACAAACTTCTGATTGCACGGCGTGCCGCCGAAGTGGATGCAGAGCGGTATGGCGAAAATGTCAAAGCATTAGAAGCGGTGCAGCCGAAAGATTTGGATGCTTCCGAGATTGATGTGCGGTTAGGAGCGACGTGGCTTCCTCCGGAAGTGATCCGGGAGTTTATATTCGAACTGGTGGACACGCCATACATGTTCCGGCAGTCTATCGACGTCTTGTATTCCGAATATACAGCTGCCTGGAATGTCCGAGGGAAAAGCAATGACCGCAGCAACAACATTAAAGCCAACGTGACCTTCGGAACGAATCGTGTGAATGCGTATAAGATTTTGGAAGATACCTTAAATTTGCGAGATGTGCGCATTTTCGATACCGTGCTGGAGAATGGCGTGGAAAAGCGCGTTTTGAACAAGCAAGAGACCGCAATTGCCCAACAAAAGCAGGAGATGCTGAAAGAAGCGTTCCGCGATTGGATTTGGAAAGACCCGCAGAGGCGGGAACGATTAACGCGTTTGTACAATGATCGTTTCAATGCGATCCGCCCGCGCGAGTACGATGGCAGTCATATTCGGTTTACGGGAATGAATCCGGAAATCCGGCTGCGCCAACATCAAGTCAATGCGGTTGCCCGGGCGCTGTATGGAGGCAATTCCCTTTTTGCTCATTGTGTAGGCGCAGGCAAAACGTTTACCATGACCGCTGCGGCCATGGAAAGCAAGCATCTTGGCTTATGCAGCAAAAGCATGTTCGTTGTTCCTAATCATTTGACGGAGCAGTGGGCAGCGGAGTTTTTGCAGCTCTATCCATCGGCCAATATTCTGGTAGCGACCAAGAAGGACTTTGAAACAAAGAACCGGAAGAAGTTTTGCGCGCGGATTGCCACCGGCGACTATGACGCGATCATCATCGGACATTCGCAGTTTGAGAAAATTCCCATATCGATGGAGCGCCAACGTCAACAACTGGAGGAACAAATTTACGAGATCACAAGCGGCATTCGCGAGCTGAAGGAGGCCAAGGGCGAACGGTACGCGATCAAGCAACTGGAGAAGACGAGGAAGACGCTGCAAACCAAGCTGGCAAAGCTGAACGATACCAGCCGCAAGGATGATGTGGTCACCTTCGAGGAGCTGGGAGTGGATCGGCTATTCGTGGACGAGGCCGATTCGTTCAAAAACCTGTTTCTTTACACGAAAATGCGCAATGTGGCCGGACTGTCGCAAACCGAAGCGCAGAAGTCGTCGGACATGTTTGCCAAATGCCGCTATCTGGACGAACTGACCGGAGGCCGGGGTATCATCTTTGCGACGGGTACGCCGATCTCCAATTCCATTACGGAAATGTATACGATGCAGCGCTACTTGCAATATGAGCGGCTGCGAAAGCAAGGATTGCAACATTTTGATTCCTGGGCTTCGACGTTTGGCGAGACGGTCACGGCGATTGAACTGGCACCGGAAGGAACGGGCTATCGGGCGAAAACCCGGTTTGCCCGTTTTTACAATTTGCCGGAACTGATGAATATGTTCAAGGAAGTGGCTGACATCCAGACGGCGGACATGCTCCAGCTTCCCGTACCGAAAGCCCATTTCCACAATGTTGCCGTGCCGCCAAGCGACTTCCAGCGGGAAATGGTCGCGGATCTCGCCCACCGTGCTGAGCGGGTGCGAGCCAAGGAAGTAGAGCCGCACGAAGACAATATGCTCAAGATTACGAATGATGGGCGTAAGCTGGCACTGGATCAACGGCTGGCCAATCCGATGTTGCCCGATGACGAAGGCAGTAAAGTGAGCGTTTGTGCGGACAATGTGTTTCGGCTATGGAAGGAACACGAGGAAAAGCGGCTAGCCCAACTGGTGTTTTGCGATCTATCCATCCCAAAGCAAGACGGAACGTTCAATGTGTATGACGAACTGCGACGCAAGCTGACAGAGAAAGGGGTGCCTACCGAGGAGATTGCGTACATTCACGATGCCAACACCGAGGTGAAGAAAAAGGAACTGTTCGCCAAGGTGCGGACTGGCCAGATTCGTATACTGCTCGGATCGACATTTAAAATGGGGGCGGGCACCAATGTGCAAACGAAGCTGATTGCGCTTCATGATCTCGATTGCCCTTGGCGCCCGCGCGACCTGGAGCAGCGAAGCGGACGCATTATCCGGCAAGGCAATGAGAATAGCGAGGTACACATTTTTCGGTATGTGACGGAGAACACGTTCGACGCTTATTTGTATCAGACGCTGGAGAATAAACAGCGCTTTATCTCGCAAATCATGACCAGTAAATCGCCGGTACGTTCTGCCGAGGATATCGATGAAGCAGCCCTTTCTTATGCCGAAGTCAAGGCGCTGGCAACCGGTAATCCGTATATCAAAGAGAAGATGGACCTGGATATCCAGGTTTCCAAGCTTAAGCTGCTCAAGGCTAATCACTTGAGCCAACGCTACGCATTGGAGGATCGGTTGCTGAAAGTATTGCCGCAACAAGTCAAATCTACAGAAGATCGAATTGCCGGATATGAACAGGATGTCGCTCTATATCTGCGTTCCAAATCGGCTGTGCCGGAGGGAACGGATGAATCCAAGTTCCCAGGTATGGTCATTAAGGATTTTACCTACACGGAGAGAGCGGCAGCAGGCGCGGCCTTGCTGGAGGCGTGCAAGGGAATGACTTCATCCGAGCCGCAGGAGGCGGGCAGTTATCTCGGTTTTTCCCTATGGTTATCCTTTGACAGCTTCCATAAAGAATACAAGGCGACCCTGCGCGGCGCATTGGGCCATACCGTCTCGCTAGGGATGGATGCAGGCGGCAACATCACCCGGTTGAACAATATGTTGGCGGATTTGCCAGCCAAACTGGAACATAGCCGCCAGCAACTCTCCACGCTGCTCCAGCAGATGGAAACAGCGAAGGAACAAGTCGAAGCTCCTTTCGAGAAAGAACAGGAGCTGCTAACGAAATCGGCGCGACTCGCGGAACTGAATGCCCTGCTAAATATGGATAAGCGGGAGAATGAAGCCGTGGACAGCGTTCCGGACGAAGAACCGGAAGCGCCCGAACGGCGAGTGGTGGGCCGTGGGCGATAACGGCCTGACACCGTTGTTCCCCCCTGAAAGGGAACTTCATGCTGACCATTACGGAGAAGAACATGGTATCGGTGCGAGCATTTCACAGGTCGAAGATCGCACACTTGTTAAAGTTATCAATTTCATGACGAATGGGACTCCGGTTTTGGGGTCCTTTTCTCGTTTCCGGAGGAATGAACATGTTGTATGCCAGCCCAAGCGGCGGATGCTTTTGTCCGATTTTGCCGCCTTTTGGTTACGGAACCAGCTTGATCAAGGAGGGAGAAACCGTGCCATCGTTGGAGTTGATATCCAAAGAGAAAAACGGATTTGGCGACACGTATTATTACATCCGCGACTCAAACGGGGTGACCAGTCAAGTTCATGAAGGCGATTTAGACGCATTCATGAACAAGAAAGGCGTTACGAAGTTGAAGGAAGGCAGAGCTTATACGTACCCCAAAAAGAGGGGTAAGGCACGATGAACCATAACCCCATCGGACGCTGCCTGGATTTCCAAAAGGAGCTGCGGCAATGAGCTATGTAAACAAGGAACAGATCGAACGTGCCAAAAGACTGGACCTGCTCACATATTTGCAAATGTACGAGCCGGCAGAACTGGTCCGATGCTCCCGCAATGTCTACACCACCCGGACACACGACAGCTTGAAAATTTCCAACGGTAAATGGTACTGGTGGTCAAGGGGGATCGGCGGGCGCTCGGCGCTGGACTATTTGATCAAAGTGCGGGGCATGTCTTTTCCCGATGCGGTGCTGCAAATGGAAGGCGTTCATCCAGGCAGCGCACCTGCATTTTCGCAATCTTTGCAACAACGCTCATCTCCAGCGCGGTTTGAACTTCCTGAACCGAATCGTACATCGCATCGCGTCATGGCCTATCTCAGCAAACGTGGTATCCATCGCACGTTGATCGACTACTGTCTCGAAACGGGGCGTTTGTATGAAAGCCGCCGCTATCACAACGCGGTATTCGTCGGTTTCGACCAGCAAGGAACGCCGCGCTATGCGGCGATACGCGGTACGACAAGCACTCGTTATATGGGGGAAGCCGCTGGCAGCGACAAGCGGTATTCGTTTTCCATTCCGGCCTCGGGAAACTGTACGGAACTGCATCTGTTTGAGAGCGCTATTGATCTCTTATCCTACTGTACGCTGGAACATCTCGCTGGCCGGGATTGGCGGCAGGCGCATAAGCTGTCGCTGGCCGGAATATACAGGCCCAGGACAAATGGGGAGGACTCTACTCCCCCGTCTGCCCTAACGCATTACTTGCAGTGCTTTCCCCAGGTGAATCGACTTGTCCTGCACCTGGACAATGATGAGCCGGGGCGATTGGCGGCAGCCACGATACAGAGGCTCCTCTCCCCCGCCCTTCTCATATCCGATGAGCCGCCTAAGTTCGGAAAGGATGTAAACAACGATTTGATGGAATTCCGAAGAAGACGCGGTGAACCATCCCGATAGCGGTAGACGCTGAACGGTTGGCGTCTTTTCTTTCTGGGCTACGGAAAATTTTCACAGCATGTGGATAAGATGTGAATATATGGGGATAAGTGCAGCCGCATTGATTGTATAGCATGTAATAGGTATAATAAAATCAATATACAGCTATGCAAGGAGTGACCAAGATGATTATCAAACCTTCCGCCAGTATCCGGCAAAACTATAATGAAATCGCTGATCTATGCAAAACATCCGGGGAACCGGTTTATCTGACCAAGAACGGTGAAGGCGATCTTGTCGTAATGGACATTGAGACGTTTTCCCGTCGCGAGAAGATGTTAAAGCTGCGTGAAGAACTGCTCGCTGTGCAAGAAGATCGTTTGGCGGGCCGTGTTGGCGTGACGCCGGATGAACTGGACGCTTACCTGGAGGGCATTATTGACGAGGTGCAGCATGGAAAAGATGCCCCGTTATAAGATCATCGTCTCCGATCGCGCCCGCCAAATGCTGGCGACTCATGTGCGATTTCTTGCGGAGAAAAGTCCGGATGCCGCGCGAAAAACGAAAAACGAATTACTGCAAGCGATACGTTCCTTGGCGCGAATGCCGGAGCGCTATCCTTTTCTGGAAGCGGAATTTATCCCGTCAAACAAGTATCACAAGATGTTCGTGGAAAAATGGTATCTGGTGTTATATCAAATTCAGGATGAAATCGTGTATGTCGATTACATTGTAGACTGCCGTCAGGATTATCGCTGGTTGGTGAGATAACAAAAAAGTTCGAAGGAAGGCGCTGAGCGGATCGGCGTCTTTTTTGTGTTTTTTGGGTCCCTCTCTTTTTCCCGGCAGGTGCCTTGAAGGCAACGCGAGACGAATGTCTCGTGTTGCAGCAAGCACTGAATTTGGATATCCAAATTCGTTTGTTAGGGGTACAACCCCTAAGACCCCGTTTACACGATGCTATTGTCTCGATGCTCGAATTTTCCCGCGGCGATGAGATTTTCTGTCGGAAGCTCATGTTCGGAAAGGGGTGATGCAAATGAGGAAACGACCAATCTCTTTTCTGGTTCGCTTAAATGAAAGCGAGCATGCTCGCCTTATGACAGAAGTGAAAAAAACGGGACTTTCTCGGGAAGCGTACATTCGGGCATTGATCAATGGGTATATTCCCAAACCGCTACCGCCCCTGGATTATTACGCGATGATGCGTGAACTGAACGCTATTGGGAATAACCTGAATCAACTCACTGTGAAGGCCCATACGACTGGACATCTGGAACGGACTGCATTTCAGGTGGAAGCCGACCGCTTACGTCACGCAGTCCAGCAGATTCAACAGGCTGTAACCGAACCGGAACGAAGACCACCAGTGCATCCAAATGTGCATCCGCCGTAAGGGGGGGGAATTTCACGTGGCAACGACCGCAATCTGGGGGGTGACCGACAGGCTTAAGCGGGTGCTGGATTACGCCGCAAATCCTGACAAGACAGCAGAACGTAGCGAAGGTGGTTTGGAGCAGGTACTCGCTTATACACAGGCGGATGCCAAAACGGAGAAGCAACTATATGTCAGCGGTGTCAACTGCGATCCGTTAACGGCTTATGAGCAGATGCAGCGGACGAAGCGGCGGTTTTTTAAGACGGACGGCATTTTGGCCTTTCACGCCTATCAAGCGTTTGCGCCGGGGGAGACAACGCCGCAAATCGCTCATACCATCGGTGTTAAGTTAGCGCAGGAGTTGTGGGGGGAGCGCTTTGAAGTCGTCGTATCGACCCATTTGGATAAACTGCATGTGCACAATCACTTTGTGTTAAACTCGGTTTCCTTTGTGGATGGGAAACGGTATTACGACAACAAAGCTTCCTATGCTCTGCTGAGGCAGACATCCGACCGGCTTTGCCAGGAACATGCGCTATCGGTGATTGAGCATCCCGAACCGAGCAAAGCCAAGCATTATGGAGAATGGAAAGCGGAACGTGAGCGAAAGCCAACATGGAGAGGGCTAATCCGGCAGGACATCGATCAGGCTATTGCATCTTCCATGACGATGACACAGTTTTTTGCCCATTTACAAAAGCAAGGTTATGAGCTAAAAACGGCGGTTAAACATATGGCGATACGGCCGCCTGGAAAGACACGCTTTGTCCGTTTGCGCAGTCTAGGCGATGGCTATACCGAGGAAGCGATCAAGCAGCGAATATTGCGAAACCGAATACCTGAACGGGAAAGGCCATCCCATGTCCGCAGACGACGTGCCATGTGTAAGAGCCATGTTCGGTCTGGTCGCAAATTGCGCGGCTTGCAAGCTTTATATATCCGCTACTTATTTGAAATGGGTGTGCTTCCTAGAAAACGAAAGCCTGTCAAAAAGCCATCCTTTAGACTTCGGGAGGATTTGAGACACTTGTCGGTATTGATGGAGCAAACCAAGCTGCTATGCAAGTATCGCCTCACCCATCAAGAGGAGCTTCTCGCTTTCCGTGACAGGTTGGAGGAACAGATCCAATCCCTGCACCTGAAGCGCAAGTCGTTGTACAACCGAATTCGCCGCTGCAAGGATGCTGGCCAGCGAGAACAATACAAAACGCAAATTGCTGTTTGTTCTAAACGGCTTGCCTCGCTTCGAAAGGAGGTGAAGCTGGTTCAAGGCATTTTGGAGCGATCAGGAGAATTACGAGAGACGTTAAACAGAAGTGGCGCACAGGATCGAAAGGAGGAAATTTTCGATGAGTACCGAAACGGAAGCCGCCAATCAGGTTGTCAACATGAGCTTGAAAAGCATCGAAGTCATGGCCAAGATTTCCGGCGAAGGCGCTAAGCATTTGGCGGTATATTTGTTTGCGGCCTTGCAAGGACAAAAACGAACAAAGGGCAGCATCCGGTTGGAGAGTTTGCTGCGCAGTGGGAAAGAATTAAAGGTATTTGCGGTCAAGAACGAAGACCTGGCAACCTTCTGCAAGGAAGCCAAGCGGTATGGCGTGTTGTACTGTGCTTTGCGCGACAAAAAGAACGTGGACGGGATGTGCGATGTGATGGTCCGGGCGGAGGATGCGTCCAAAATCAATCGGATCGTGGAGCGTTTCCACTTGGCCACTGTGGATACCGCCAAAATTAAGAGTGAAATTGAAAAATCCAATGGAATGTCCGAAGCTCCTGCTGTGGAACAAGGACATGAACCAGGTCACGAGCAAGTTCAGGAACAAGAGCTGTCGAAGGAAATCGCAGAAGAAAGGAATACGGACGACTTGTTGGATGAATTGATGGGAAAGTCCGAACTGCCGGAGCCGACTCCATCGGAGGACGACCATTCAACAGCGGAGAAGGAACCGGCGGAAACGTCCCATCCGTCCGAGAATACCTTCGAGCGCAACGAGGTTACCGCAAGGGATACTGATCCACCTTCTCGTCAAGAGCCGGAGCGAGTGTCCGTCCGTCAATTATTGCGGGAAATACGCGAAGAGAACCGGCAGCAAAGGATATGGGAGAAAGACAGACAGCCGCGGGAACAAGCGGAACCGTTGCCGTCTCGAAAGGAGCGGATAGCCGCCGATAAACAACAAGCCAACAAAGCAAAAGGACGAAAGCGAGGGAAAGCCAAATGAGCGAACTGGATGATTTATTCCGACAGGATGCTGCGGCTTCCTCTTCTTTCCGTACAACCGAACCATCCTTCGATAAAGAAGCATGGGTGCAAAAGAAACAGGAGCTGCGGCAATGGACATATGATACGATTGATGCCACCACCTTGTCGGTGATGCAGAACGGTGAGGCGTTCCAGCAATATTTGGATGTCCAGAGCCGCTTTGACCGCTATAGCGTGGCCAATGCGTTGCTGATTCTGGCGCAGCGGCCAAACGCGACTCGCATTGCCGATTTTGACACATGGAAGGAACAAGGGGTATTCATTCGTCGAAAGGAAACAGGGTTTTACATTCTGGAACCGGGCGAAACCTATCAAAAGCAGGATGGCAGCACCGGTATCAGCTACAATCCGAAAAAGATGTTTGATATTGCGCAAACGACCGCCGCGTTGAAACGGGAAGAACCGGCATTCCCGGATGATCGCGCCCGTATTAAAGCGTTAATTGACCTCGCCCCTGTTCCGATTGGCATTGGTGATGCGTTGCCATCGGTAAAGCACGCGTTCTATCAGCCAGAACCAAAAAACATTACCATTCGTCGCGGGCTTGAGGCCGGCGATATTTTTCGAGCGCTTGCCCAAGAACTGACACATGCTGAACTGGATCGTGGCGATGGACGGTACAACCGCTCAGATAACGAGTTTGTTGCCTACTCCGCTTCTTATATGTTGTGCAGGCAATTTGGTGTTGCAACCGACACCTTCCGCTTTGATCGAGCGCCGGAGAAGTGGAACGGGTTGGAACCGCAGCAAGTTCGTGCCGAGTTGACGCTCATGAAGGAAGCTTTTCAACAAACATCCCAGAGAATGAACCGGAACCTGTCACAACAGCGCCAGCCTAAACGATACGATCCGGTTCGCTAAGTTTTGTCTGGAGGGAGTGCTATGAAAAAACAGGAACGAATCTTGTCTTTGAATCATTATGAGCACGGGATAGTCGTCCATGCGCTGAATGCGTTACGAAATGACTTAATCGGTGAGAAACGACCGACGGATGCCGTGGATGATTTATTGTTAAAAATGATTGATGCCCCACTTCTAAATAAAAAGCGCTGGAGGCATTATGAAACGCGATGAAGCCGCAAGGAGTAATTTGATACTCTTTGCGGCTTTTTTTATTCCCGTCATCTGGTTGGCACTGTTGGTTGCTCCCGCATGGTCAGAAGGATTGCCGAGTATGTTGGTCCATCTCAGCACGGCGATGCGCCAGCCGCTTAACATAGAGTGGGTGGACGATACGCCCCGCTGCTTGTTGATTTTTGCGCTGATCTATGGGCTTTGCGCTGGGGTTTATTTGGCGACACCACGGAATTATCGTCGGCGGGAAGAGCACGGCAGCGCCCGCTGGGGCCGAGCGAAAACCGTCAATGCCAAGTATCGAGACAGACGGACGGAACAAAACAAAATTTTGACGCAGCGGGTCAAAATCGGTCTGGATGGCCGCAAGCATCGCCGGAACCTGAACGTGTTGGTTGTCGGCGGCTCCGGCGCGGGCAAAACACGGTTCTATGCTAAGCCGAATGTGATGCAAGCCTCGACCTCTTATGTCGTTCTGGACCCAAAGGGGGAAATATTGCGGGACACCGGTCATCTGCTTAAAGCCAAAGGCTATGACATCAAAGTGCTGGACCTGATTCACCCGCATCGTTCGCATGGCTATAACCCGTTTGTCTATTTGCAGGACGACAAGGATGTCTTGAAATTGGTGACCAACCTGTTTCGCAATACGACACCCAAAAACAGCAACACGAACGATCCCTTCTGGGAGCGTTCGGAAACAGCGCTGCTGGAGGCGCTTATGTTGTACTTGCTTTATGAAGCGCCGCCGGAGGAACAAAACTTTCCGATGATTATGGAAATGATCGCCGCGGCGGAAGTGCGGGAGGAAGATGAGACCTATCAGAGTCCGCTGGACGAGTTGTTCGAGCGGTTGGAGATGCGCGACCCGGAGCATTTGGCGGTCAAACAGTACAACATTTTCAAATTGGCTGCCGGAAAAACGGCCAAATCCATTTTGATCGGGCTTGGCGTACGGCTGGAGAAGTTTAATCTGACCAGCATCGCGGGCATGAGTACGGTGGATGAATTGGACTTGCCCCGCATGGGTACGAAAAAAACTGCCTTGTTTGCCGTCATCCCCGACAACGACAGCAGCTTTAACTTCATCGTCGGCATGCTGTACACGCAGCTTTTTCAATCGCTCATGTATGAAGCTGATTACCGGCATGGTGGGAGGCTGCCTACGCATGTTCATTTTGTAATGGACGAGTTTGCCAATGTGGCGTTGCCAGATGAATTTGACAAGCTGCTGTCGACCATGCGGAGTCGGGAAATTTCGGTGTCGATTATCCTTCAAAACCTGGCGCAACTTAAAGCGTTGTACAAGGATGCCTGGGAGTCGATTGTCGGCAACTGCGATGTGTTTTTGTACTTGGGAGGCAATGAACAATCCACACACAAATATGTGTCGGAACTGCTCGGCAAGGAAACGATTGACACCAACACCTATGGTGAGAGCAAGGGGCGCAGCGGTAACTATTCGATCAATTACCAGCATTCGGGAAGAGAATTGTTGACCCCGGACGAAGTGCGGATGTTGGATAACCGCTATGCCCTGCTCTTTATTCGTGGAGAACGACCGATACAGGATGACAAGTATGATTTGCTGCGGCATCCGAACATCGAGCTTACAACGGATGGCCAGGCTTCGCCGTTCCAGCATGGAGGTACGGATTATGCCATCGACTGGTTATCGGTGCAGCTTCATGAAGACGGAGATTACGAGCTGTTGGCAGAGGATGAAGTGGAGTCATTATTTTTAGGAAAGGAATGATGAACGTGAAACATCGATGGAAACGATGGATGACGCTGTACATGGTTTGCGTGCTGGTGGGGAGCTTTGCTACACCTGCATACGCGAATGATCCGATGACTACCGTGAATAATTTGTCTGATTTTATTTTTGGCCTGATCCGGGCTGTGGGCATGATTATTTTGGGTTTTGGCATTGTGCAGATTGGTTTGTCTTTCAAGTCTCACGACCCTACCCAAAGAGCTAACGGGTTCTTAACACTCGCCGGTGGCGTGGTCATTACCTTTACGAAGGAAATTCTCAACCTGATTGCCGGATAAGTACGGGTATTCGCATTCGGGGAATAAGCCAGCGGTTTGTTCCCCGAATCTGGGGGGAGGGTGAATGTGTCTAAGAACAGTTGGATCATCGACAATCTCGAAAATGCATTAGAGACCTGGAATGATAAAATGTCGGAGATTTGGGAGTTGGTCACCGAGTCGCCGGCGGATTTTAAAGGCGGTGGTATATGGCGCGTCATCTTAGATATTCACGGTGCGTTGCAAGCTACGGGATTGGCCTTGCTGGTATTGTTTTTTGTGATTGGCGTGATGAAAACGACCGGTAACTTTGCGGAAATGAAACGACCGGAGGTTGCCGTGAAGTTATTTGTTCGATTTATTTTGGCCAAGGCGGCGGTCACGTATGGTCTGGAATTGATGATGGCGCTATTTTCGATTGTACAGGGCATCATTGCCGCCATGATTGGCCGGTCGGGATTTGGTTCATCGGACATGATGACACTGCCGGATACGATTGTCCAAGCGATTCAAGATGTGGGCTTCTGGCAAAGCATTCCGCTGTGGGTGGTAACGCTGCTAGGCAGCATGTTCATCACCGTTTTATCGTTTATTATGATTCTCTCTGTTTACGGCCGTTTTTTTCGTCTCTATATTTACACAGCCATTGCTCCTGTCCCCCTCTCATCGTTTGCTGGGGAGCCGACCCAATCCATCGGCAGGTCCTTTTTAAAGGGATATGCCGCCGTTTGTTTAGAAGGGGCGATCATTGTGCTGGCTTGCATTGTTTTTTCGGCATTTGCTACCGCGCCATCGGTCGTGAACGAAGGCGCACAGGCGGTGACCATGGTCTGGACGTACATTGGCGAACTGATTTTCAACATGCTGGTTCTCGTCGGCATGGTGAAAATGGCGGATCGGATCGTGCGGGAGATGATGGGGCTGTAATCGAAGGCATGCTGACGGGAGGGAAGGCAGTTCGGGGAGTATTACCGGATGGCTGCCAAAAAGAGCCTCAAAAGCGCCAGGGCATCGTTTCGTTGCTTTTCAGTACATTGGTTTAGTGCAGCTAAAATCAGTTCGGTATCATTGCTTTTGCTATTTGTCTCTTGCTCCAGCAACAACTCATTTGGGGATAGTTTCAGCAGGGTACAAATACGAAGCATGGTTTCAATGGACATGCCGGCTTGTCCGCGTTCAATATCGGCACAGAATCTGGGGACTCTCCCAATATACTCGGCCATTTGTTCTCGCGAGATATCCAAAGCTTCTCGCTGTTTCCGAATGCGCTGTCCTACCTTCTTTCTATCGTACACACTCATCATTGGTCACCCCTTTACAATCAGGTTCAGTTTATAACTCCTATTATGGAGGAGCACATAATTGACTGAAATGAGTTTAAAAAGTACTATCAGGGTAGTTTTTCCGATGACAACATGCTAATGCTTCATGATAGAGTTGCAAACAGAATGAGGAAGAGGAGTGCAAATGAGTGGATGATCTAGTAAGAAAACTGGAGAAAGAGAGGCAAAAATTAAACGAGCTTGGCGAAAAGTCGTTGATGCAATCGATTCCTTTATCCGACAATCAAGAGGTTCAGGAACAGAGTAGGAGGGTAGACGAGTTGATGGTGCAATATCAACGAATGAAGGCCAAGGATAGGCAACCGATACGGTAAAAGAGGGATGAAAGGGGCAAGGTCATGGGATTTCCAACGTGGTTCCGAGGAGCCATTCAAAGGCGATTGGATGAGGTTTCGGCACAAATCGAACATCATCCGGAGCTGAAAAAAATTAGAGATGAAGAAGATGAGGCGTTTCACACTATATTTTCGGGGCTGATCATGGCTCAAACACCTGAGTTTGAAGACTGGGAGGACAAGTATATTCTCAAGCAAGCCATGATGAATGAACGGCTGTACATGCAGGGATTGACAGATGGCATACAACTTGCCACTGCTTTACTGAATCATTCCGCTTTGCCGCCACATGAAACGCCGGTTACATTCAGTCACGAAAAGGGCCAAGCGAAGGCGAAGCCGTAAGAACAGGTAGCAATTGGGAGGGATGACATGTGGAAGTGAAAATCAACCGGGAGATCCGGGAATATACGGAAAGCATCTTTTTTGGACTGTCCTTGCGACAGTTCTTTTTTTCTGTTTTGGCCGTAGGTGTGGCGATAGCGCTGTACTTTATGCTGCGCAGTCGTTTCGGCATTGAGACACTCAGTTGGGTATGCGTCTTAGGTGCGGCCCCCTTCGCCGCCCTGGGCTTTATCCGGTACCACGGTATGAATGCCGAGCAATTGCTATGGGCGTATATCAAATCGGAATTTTTAATGCCGCGGCGCTTGGTCTTCCACTCGACGAACACGTATGCGGCGGCGTTAAGCAAGACCATAGAGCAGTATGAAAAAGGAATGAAGCGCCATGATTAAGACGTTAAGTCGTATCATCAAGCAGGATAAGGAACGATTTGTTATACCGAAAGGCGTACAACAAGTGATCCCGATTCGCTCTATTTGGGCGGACGGGATTTTTTTAGTTGGCAACAAGTTTTCCAAGACGTATCGCTTCGAGGACATCAATTATTCCGTCGCCTCCCGCGAAGATAAGGAAGCGATGTTCCTGTCGTATTCCGAATTGCTCAATTCCTTTGATAGCGGGGCGACAACGAAAATCACCATCCATAACCGGAGGCTGAATCGAGCGGATTTTGAAAGTTCGGTCTTCATTCCGCTTCAGCAAGATGAGCTGGACGAATATCGACAAGAGTATAATCAGATGCTGCTGGAAAAATCCGTTGGGGCCAACGGTACGATTCAAGAGAAGTATATAACGATATCCATTGTCAAACCCAATATCGAAGAAGCCCGGCATTATTTTTCTCGAGTTGGGACCGATCTGATCGCCCATTTTTCTCGTCTCGGCTCCAAATGTACGGAACTGAACGCCACTGAGCGGCTGCGTATTTTTCACCATTTCTTCCGCCAGGGAGAGGAAACGGACTTTCGTTTCGACTTGTCGGAAACGATGCGCAAAGGACATGATTTCAAAGATTATATTTGTCCGGATACGTTTGAGTTTGAAAAGGATCATTTTCGGATGGGGAAGCTTTATGGCCGGGTCATCTTCCTGCGTGAGTATGCCAGCTATATCAAGGACAGTATGGTATCCGAGCTTTGCGACCTGCACCGCAACCTATTTCTGTCCCTTGACATCATTCCGATACCAACGGATGAGGCGGTTCGCGAAATCGAAAACCGTTTGTTGGGCGTGGAAACGAACATTACGAACTGGCAGCGGCGGCAAAACAATAACAACAACTTCTCCGCCGTTATCCCGTATGAAATGGAGCAGCAGCGAAAAGAGAGCAAGGAATTTCTGGATGACCTGACGACTCGCGACCAACGCATGATGTTTGGCTTATTGACGATGGTGCATGTGGCCGAAAGCAAGGAGCAACTCGACAACGATACCGAAGCGATATTGACGACGGCCCGCAAACATCTGTGTCAATTCTCGCCTCTTATGTACCAGCAGATGGACGGTCTAAATACCGTGTTGCCTTATGGTTTACGGAAAGTACATGCTTTGAGAACGTTGACGACAGAAAGCACAGCGGTGTTTATCCCGTTTCGGGCGCAGGAAATCATGCATGAAGGCGGTATTTACTACGGACAAAACGTCATCAGTAAAAATATGCTCATTGCCAATCGCAAGCAGTTGCTCAATGGAAACAGCTTTATTTTGGGGGTATCGGGCTCCGGAAAAAGCTTTACGGCAAAAAGAGAAATCGTCAATCAAATACTGGCCAGCGGCGATGACATTATTCTGATTGACCCGGAACGTGAATATTCCGCCCTAGTAGAAGCGCTAGGCGGAGAGACCATTCATATCTCGGCCACGTCACCTAATCATATCAATGCGATGGATATAAACCGGCAATACGGTGACGGAGCAAATCCGATCATTTTAAAATCCGAATTTGTTCTTTCGTTATGCGAGCAACTGATCGGCGGTTATCAGTTGGGAGCGAAGGAAAAGTCGATTATTGACCGTTGCACGGCCAGTGTGTATCGAAAATATCTGCAAAGCAATTACAAAGGGCAACCGCCTACCTTACAGGATTTTCGAGCGGAACTGCTCAAGCAATCCGAGCCGGAGGCGCAGGACATCGCGCTGGCGATTGAACTGTTTACCGCTGGCAGCTTGAATACGTTCGCCCAGCCGACTAACGTCAACGTTCATAACCGGCTGATCTGCTATGATATTTTGGATTTGGGCAAGCAACTGTTGCCGATTGGCATGCTGGTTGTATTGGACAGCATTCTGAATCGAATTACACAAAATCGCGCCAAGGGGAAAAACACGTTTATCTTCATCGATGAAATTTATCTGCTTTTCCAACACGAGTACAGCGCCAACTTTTTGTTCACGTTATGGAAACGTGTCCGAAAGTATGGCGCTTTTTGTACGGGGATTACGCAAAACGTGGATGATTTGTTGCAAAGTCATACGGCCCGAACGATGCTGGCCAATAGCGAATTTATCGTGATGCTGAATCAGGCCAGTACGGATCGCAAGGAGTTGGCGGAACTGCTTAATATTTCGGATCTCCAGCTTTCTTATATTACAAACGTCGATGCCGGGAATGGGCTGTTAAAGGTCGGCAGTTCTCTCGTGCCATTTACAGATAGCTTTCCACGGCATACAAAACTTTACCGTTTGATGACCACGAAGCCGGGAGAATCGCTGTAAACCCTTGGCAAGCGGCTGATGGGATGCTTCATCAGCTGCTTGCCAAGGTATGTAGATTCGACTGGTCACAGCCGTCTGAGACAAGTGGTACTTGCTGGCTAATTGAGTGATGGTTAATTGGAGATGGAAGTCATTCCGGCGTGCAGAAAAAGAATTGACCAGGGCTTAATATGAAGAGTAAAGGTATATTTTACTATTCTATCGCTAGCACACGACTACAAGACTATTTAAATTACTCTAGTCCTACGACTGTCGGGTTAGTCTGTTTCCCATTGAGAGGAGTTGTTTCATTATCGGTCTTTCAAAATACGGATGGTAGCACCTAATCTGCATACATAACTGAACAACTGGGCTTGCTTCTCATCATGGTGTTGCCATGAGAGCGGGAGTTGATATTGTTGGTTAATATCAAGTCGCGTGCAGCTCGTGCTGCCAGAGAACAGGCCCTAATTGAATTCGCTATCAGGCTCATTGAAGATGTGCCGCTGACAGGATTGCCATGCTTGCGGAATGGTGTTGCACGTTCAGTGGATCAATATTCGAACCCTTTGTGTGTACTTTCGAAGGGTCTTTTTTGTTTTTCTTTATTACGCATCAAGTTTAAAGGCGGCACAGGCTGCCGTTCACCTCCTCCTTGTTTTGGCTTGCTTGGCAATCAAAGCAAGGGAGAGGGATGAGAATGAAAAAAATCAATCTTCGCGATATGTATCCTTTCTATCAAACGGATGTCTGGATCGAGGTGGATGAGGAGATCGTACAGGAGATGCGACGTTTCGAGTTGCTTGAAAGCGCTTATAAATTGCGCGCTTATCGCCATCGGGCATATTACTCTCTGGATCGAAACGATGGCATCGAAAACGATATTCTGTTTCCTTCTCGTTCTACTGAAACGGAGTATGAAGAAATGGCCTTTCGAAGAGAGCTTTACGCAGCGATGTGTCGATTGCCGAAAAAGTCGTTTCGACGTATTTACGCACATTATTTCCTAGGAATGAGTAAGGTCGCTATCGCTCGTGTAGAGCAGGTGGATGAAAAGGCCGTGCGCAAGTCCATCGAAAGCGGGCTGAAGAAGTTGAAACAATTTCTCGGGAATAAGTGATTTTGAATCATAGGGTCCGATTTTGTCCCAAAAATGAAAGGGCTGGTAGAGGATGATGTTCAAGGCGACGATTGGCGGCTATTATGACTAATCGTCGCCTACTATGAAAGGAGTGCTAGAGTTATGTTTCCCGGTATGTTTTGTGATGTGGAACACGAAAAGTTTTACGGTGATATGCTGAGCCGTTTTCATCGCCAAGATGCCTATCATCGTGCGTTGTTTTACACGTTAGGCTTGACGCGAGAAACGAGGACGCATATTCAGGACCTGTTTGACTTTTCAAACGACAGCATCCGACCGAAAGGTTTAAAGGCTTCCTGGCAAACAGGTACTTCCCTTCGAGCAAGCCGCTTGGCCTTTAATCTGTGGAACGGATGGGCAGAAGAACAGCAGGAACGGGATTCCACGCCGCACGAGTTGTTTGATTGTCGTTATGCGCCTTATTTCTTTGAGGCGATTCGCTTGAGTTATCCGGAATATTGCAGGAGCCACGACCGGGTTCCCCAACGCATGAACGGTCCAACCCGTTAATGGCAATGCCAGGAGGGCAACCTTGATGAAGGACATCAAGACAAGAACACGGGTGAAGAATATTAAGAAGCTGGATCGATTCTCCAACTTGATGGAAAAAGCAAAGCCTGTCGATGTGCGTTCCAAACATAAGTCATCTAATCGTCATGAATCGGAATCTACAGGTTCCTCTGTGGTACACGCGCAAAACCAATCCGTGAGGGCGGCAAAGACCACGCTGCGCAACGGGATGCGCATCAGTGCAGGTGTGAGCAAAGGAGCAATTCGTCTTCTTCGGAAAAAACGGGAGCGCTTGACAGGGACGGCGAATGAGAAAGAAACCATGCCTCAGCAATCGGGGGAAACAGCGAGCGGTCGGCGTTCACGTAAGCAAAGCGTCATTCAAGCAAGCAAACGTTCGGTTGTTTCTGATAAACAGCAAACGCTGTCCGCTCATTCAACAGGTGTCATACAAGGAAGAGATAATCGTCAGGCTATACATTCATCTTCCCAAACCAAGCGACCATTGCGTTTGCGGAAGCCTGTTGGCGGGAAATATCCTTTGTTTTCCATGACAGTGACAGGAAAACAGCGGCATATTCATCAAATGGTACGGGCCAGGATTGTTAGTCGGAGACTAGCTCAACAACCCCAGGCTCAAGCTAAAAGTGAAACACAGTTAAACCCGATGTCAAAACCTGTCGAGAAGCGTGTCACGACCACGAACACCCTATTCAAGACTACCGTGCGTTCTCGTGACAAACGTTCGAGTCTACAACCCCGTGAAATGACAATCGGGAGGAAACGAATTCCCGCCCCCGTTTGTTCTTCCGCTCATAAGCTGGTGAAGCCGCATGCAGGTGTATCCAGGCGTGTCAAAACGGGTGGTAAAGTTATCAAGGTGCTTTCCCATTCAGTAAAGCCGATTAATCAGCCTAGTCAAGAAAAAGGACAGGTCCATGATCCAACAGAGAGGATGAAACATAAAGCCAGAGAAGCGCAAAAAGCAGCCTTTCGATTGATGACCACGCGTCGTTCAAAGCAGCAGCTGCAAGCGGTTGCCAGATGGAACATTCGCATGATTCGTGTAGCGGCCAAAATGGCTGCGGTACTCGCCAAAGGCATGATGGCTCTTTTAGGTGTTAGCGGTACGGTGATCATCTTGCTATGCATCATGATGGCTGTTGCTGCGGTTGTATCATCTCCTTTTGGCATCTTTGTCTCCAGTGATAATACGGATAGCGATGTATTGCCGCTTTCTGACATCGTACAAGACATCGACAACGAATTTGCTGTCCGACTGGAGGACATACGTCGGGATGCAGGCTCAGTGGATCGTGTAGAAATCCATTATCTCGGAAGCGCTGATAATACTCGCATCGATAACTGGATGGACGTCATCGCGGTCTTTGCGGTTCGTACCGTAATGGACAGCGAAAACGGCATGGACGTAGCCACACTTGACGCCACTCGGGTGGATGTGATTCGCTCCGTCTTTTGGGACATGAATCAACTGGACTCTTACGTGGAAACGATTGAACACAGGGAAACGATTACGGTGGAACATGAAGATGGGAGCACGAGTGAGGAAACGATTACCTGGTATGAATCGGTATTGCACATTACAGTTGCCAGTCATACTGCTGGGCAGCAGGCCGACATCTATGACTTTACAATAGAACAAAAAGAGATCATGCATGAAATGTTGTCGGCGGAGTTCCGCCCGCTCATGTTCGCGCTTCTCGGTAAAGATATGGATGTTGGGTTAACGCCTGAGCAGCTTGAAATCATTTATCACGATCTGCCGGAAGGGGAATGGGGCGGTGAAGCTGTCCGCTTGGCATTGACTCGCTTGGGCGATCCATACAGTCAAGTTTTGGCCGGGCAAGACCGCTATACAGATTGCAGTTATCTTGTTCAATGGGTGTACCAGCAGTTGAGCATTCAGTTGCCGCGGACGGCGGCTGAACAAGCCAGACATTGCGTCGATAACGGGTGGACAATCCGTTTTGAAGATTTGGCTCCGGGCGATTTGGTCTTTTGGAGCTATGCCAGAAATGGTCGGTTTATGGACATTACCCATGTTGGCATCTATGCCGGAAACGGCAAGGTCGTCGATGCTTCATCCACTCGCGGACAAGTGGTCTACCGGAATTTGTTTGACGCCGATCAGCAGGTGCTGTATGGGCGGCCGTTTCAAATGAACGTACAAAATGTTGATAGCTAAAAACAAAGTAACCCCGGGGAAAACTCTCCCGGGGTTACTTTGACCGATGCCTTCGGATTATAACTTCATTATAAACGATTATTTTCTCTACCGCTACTATTAAATGAGAGTGTTAAAATAAACCGATATAAGTAATTGATGATATAGATGAGCGAGAGAATCTTTCTTAAAAATATCAAAAAAACCGTCATATTTTCCAAAGATAAGTCGTTTAAAAAGTAAAGACAAATAGAAAGGATGAAGAACAATTGAAAAAAGTAGTTTCATCACTCCTTAGCTTCACCCTGATATTCATGTTTTCTGCTTCAATCGTTGCAGCTCAACCGATTGCCAATACCTTATCGCTAGCAGATGACGAAGATTATGCAACGGTGTATTCCATATTTGGACCTGGATATGATTACTTATTTGATGGAGGAGCCAGTGTTGCAAACCTTGGAAATGGGAAAGTTAGTATTTCGGCGTTCAGTTCTGCAACGCAGCGGGTAGACTCGATTGGTGTGCAGGTGACGTTGCAGCAATGGACGGGATCAACTTGGATCGATGTTTACAAGAGCCCAAATACGTCAAGTAAATCATCTGCCAATACGTATCGGAATCATGAAGTTGAGGTCTCAAAAGGGTATTACTATAGAGCGAAGTCGTACCATTGGATTCAACACGGTGATACTAAAGAAGAGGGAACGCTATACACAGGCTCTATTCTCATTCCTGATAAGTAAAAAAGTAGCAGGTTTATCCTGCTACTTTTTTACTGCAAAGAATTAGCCATCAACAATATTTCATCCTCTGATAAAAGTCCGAACAAAGATAGCTTAATCCTTTCTGATGTCAACCACTCCAGGTGAATAAAGTCATTTTCGTGAGTGATCATTACACCTATGTTGTCATTGATAACGACATCTTTGAAAGTAGAGCTTTGGTGGATGGTTGAAATTACAGGAGTGGATTCGTCAGAAATCATACGCTGATTCAGTTGAATGATTCGTCCGACCTCGTTAACGTACTCCATAAAAGCTGTTCTGTATGCTCCATCAGTGTCTTTGTAAATGCGAACAAGGTCAAGATTATATCCCGCAGGTATATAAGTGGGAACAGCCAAATGAAAGAGCAGCTTTTCCTCCGCATCATCCAGACTTGTGTCTTCTGACCACAATCCTTCTCCTTCCGAAGAGTCGATGTCAGCTAGTATGGAGGGGGGCGCTGATGTTTTGGCTTCCGAATCTTCTTCGATTTGAGGATCTTTCGGCTCGTCAAAAAATATGTTCACAATATTCTCATGTACGTTTTTGATAAGACTCGAAAAATGTGAATATACCGTAGGTAAATCAGTAGTAAGAGCAAAACTGATAATCAAAGAGACACAGGCGATCATAACACTGATCTTTATCCGATAAAACCAACGCTTTCGCTTTTTGATTCGATCCAGACGGGCTTTCACTTCCAACCATGATTGTTTCCCATCCGGAATTTCCACGCTGCGATGCGCACGATTTAACAACTCTTTCAATTGTTCATCCGACATTTTATTTTGATTATTCATCATCATCAACCCATTTTCTTGAAAAGTAATGAACCAGTTTCTTTCTTGCTCTTACTAATAGCTGTGCGGTAGCCTGCTCGGAGATGTCCAGTTCCTTGGCTATTTCTTTATGGGACTTATTCTCAATATAGTACAGGAACAGTACATCCCTATATTTTGTATTTAATTGGTTGAGTGCTTCGTGAAGCATTTCATCACGAATTTGTTCTTCCACCTGATCAGCTACATCAGTAACTGTTGAAGCTACCTCCATAACCATAACGAGTTTGGAGTCAGAAATATGATGATATTTTTTATTCTTTTTGAAAAAATCGTATGCGGTATTTCTGGCGACCGTTTTTATCCAAGATTTAATATTTGTCGTATCTTTCAACTTAGGCGCTTTATCAATCACTTTTAAAAAAGATTCCTGAACGACATCCTCGGCTAGGTTATGGTTTCTAAACAGAAAATAAATATCTTGATAAATGAACTCTCGAAACTTCTGGTAAATGAATTCTTGAGATGAAGTATCTAGTTGGTAGAAGTTACTTCGTAAAAACAAGTACCATTGCTCCATATGCCCCTCCCCAAGCGCTCTAATCATTTTCCAGTTTTGTATTCTCTATCTAATATGACGCATGGAAGTGGTTGGAAGTTGCTAACAATTAACAGATTTAAAATTTTGAAAATACAAAAAAATATCGTCATATTTTCGAGAGATAAGTCGTTTAGGATGTAAAGGTAATTCTAAAGATGCTCATAAAAATGAAGGACAAGTTGATTTGCAAAGGGGGGATGGCAGTGTTCTTTCTAATCAGAATGGTATTATCAGTCCTATTTCTATTTTCAGCCATAACAAAAATAGTTGCTTTAGATGCGTTCAAACAAACACTTACAGAACTAGGGTTTTCACGAAGGGGTTATCGATCTTTATTGATTACTATTGTGCTTGGACTCGAAGTGGTAGCTGCGATAAGTATTCTGACCGATCAGTGGCTGTTATACGGTCAGATCGGAATATTTGTATTGTCAACGGGATTTATCTGGGCCACTTATAAAGCGATATCCCAGCGCAAACGAATCATTTGCAATTGCTATGGAAATCTAACGGAAGAACAGTTTGGAATGAATACCATTATTAAGAATGTCGTCATTATCCTGCTCACTGTCAGTCTATTTTTTGAGAATTCACCAAGCTCGATTATACAGGCATCCTTGATCGACATTTTATATGCTGCTTGTGTCTCGGCAGGTTTAATTATACTCTATTCTCTGATCATTCAAGCGCAAAGGAAAAGTGTATGACGCATGAAGTTATTGGAGATTTATCGAATGGAGGGAAAGTAATGGGGTTGTTATTTGAAATTTCGTATATTTTCTTATGGGTGTTTGTCATCATCCTTTCCATATTCGTCCTGAAGCTATTAAGAAAGGAAGAAACTGCTCAATCCATGCCGGGCAGCGGCCATCCCAATGCGCCTGATTTTGATATAAAGAATAACGGTCTGCCCATTTTCAGCCCGTTTCCGGATTTACAGTTGAAGGCGATTACAGACATCGACACTTCTTCCAAAAAGAAATATGAACTTTCCGTTGTACTACTTTCATCAACAAGCTGCATGCCCTGTAAGAACATGTATTCCTTGCTTCCGGACATAGCAAATAAGTGGAGCGATGTTCAATTTATCTCATACATTTGGGGTTATAGTGAAACAGATGTTTCACAAGTCGTACAGGAACACCAATTGAAACCCCCCGTTTATATACTTGATGAACAAGGTATTGAGACCCTGAACAATAGAGTTTATCCCTTTGCTTATGCACTTTCAAAGGAAGGCGTCATTTTGGCCAAGGGAGTTGTTGGCTCAGAAGAAAGCATGAAACAATTAATCGATCACGCCTATACTCAATCACGAAAGCCTTCTGCGTAGCGAAAGTAAGCAAATCCTCTTTCATGATCTTTTTGATAGCCAGGACTGTTTCAGTCTTGACTATAAATCATTTATTTGAGGGGAGGTGAAAGGGATGATTTGTAGAGATCCTTACTGCAATTGTAATGATGGTTACATTTATTCCTGCATCTGGTATGGTGACCTTTGCGTATGTGGCCGGACAAATCAACGCTGTTACATCTGTGTTTGATTCTTGAGTAAATCGCAAGGCGAAAACCCTGCATTTTCGCCTTGCGATTTTCTAATTTCAACCTGACATTTTAATCGAATAGGTGATTCCAATGCAGTCAGCGCCCTTTGAAGTGAATCGTTCAGTTAAGACGACCTGGAGGACGAGATTACGAAATATCATATATGTTTTATCGAATATTTTCCCTATCGCGTTCAAGATCAGCTTGTTCTCTCTGGTTATTTTAATCATTGTAATGATTATTCAATCCTTTACGGCCATCAGCAATATTTACATTATGAAGAATTTGATAGACTCCCTCACCAAACTGATTGGTGGGACGAGCGATAATTTAGCTATTGTTTATACGTATGCCGCGTTACAAATTTTCATTCTCATCTTGGATTCGTTGCTCACGTCTTCCAGCAAATTATTGAATTTGCATATTCAGCAAAAAATGACCTTTCATTTTGAAAATGAAATTTCTCAAAAAACGTTTAGAATGCCTTACATGTTGTTTGAGAGTAATGAGGTTTATAATCGGCTTCAACGATTAACAATGGGGTTTGGTGTAAAAGGCTTTAATGTGCTTACATCCTGCTTTTATGTAGTGAAAAATGTAATAACCTTAACGGGGTTCATACTTGTCCTATTAAGCTTCCATTGGATACTGGCCGTTGGCATTATTGTGACGGTTATTCCATCTCTCGTTTTTAATATGAGATTTGGTGAGCTGCGCTTGTTTCAACTCTATCAGCAGACACCCAATAACTTAAAATCGTCCTATTTAATGAAAATATTAAAAGAAAAAGAAGTGATGAAGGAAACCAAGTTATATGGCCATTCCAACTACTTACTGAACAAGTGGATAGACATTTATTTCATCAATGCAAAAGAAAAGTTCGATCTTGAGCGTAGGGCTACAACTACGAATTTTCTAATCTCTTCAATCGGGCATGTGATTACGCTTATCGTAACGCTCGTTTTAATTTGGTTTTGCTATCTAGGTAAAGTAACCATTGGTGCTTTTGTCGCCTTTATTCAAGCATTTACTTCCAGCATTAATATGCTCAATACGATTGTTGAAAGCATCGCAACGATTTATGAAGATGCTCTTCTTATTCAGGAGTTTTTCGCATTTCAAGCCATGCCCGAACAAAATGATGAAGAGCGGCAGGAGCTGTTCCCTGATCCATTATCCGCAGGTATATTTGTGAACAATCTGACGTTTCATTATAAGAATAGCGGACTCAAGGCTCTCGATAATGTCTCCTTATCCATTAAACCAGGTGATAAGGTAGCGATTGTTGGCGAGAACGGTTCTGGTAAAAGTACGTTGATTAAGTGCTTGCTCGGTTTATATGAGGCGGATGAAGGTACTATTTACTTTGATAATAAAGAAATTCGCCAGATTAAGCTACGATCCCTACAAGAAAATATAGCAGTGGTCTTTCAAGATTTTGTCCGGTATCACTTGACGGCTAGAGAAAATATAGGGTTTGGCAGCATTGAAGATATAGAAAACCAAACGAGGATCGAATTGGCAGCATCGATGACAGGGGCAGATGATACAATCCAAAAGCTGAAAAGTAAGTATGAAACGCAACTTGGTCCTGAATTTCTTGGGGGGCAAGACATATCCGGTGGTCAGTGGCAAAAAATTGCGTTGAGCCGGGCGTACATGGGTGAGACACAAGTCATTATATTTGATGAGCCAACCGCGGCCCTTGACCCAATAGCTGAAGTCAAATTAATTAACAAGATGATGGAGCTTGCGGGTGACAAGACCCTCATTTTTATTTCCCATCGTTTGGGGAGCTGTGTTCATGCGGATCATATTTTTGTCTTGAAAGATGGATGTATTGAAGAGGAAGGGACACATGAGCAGCTTTTAAGCCAAAAAGGTTTATATTGCACCATGTTTAATGAACAAGCCCAATGGTATACAGAGAGTAAATTTCCAATTTTAGATTAGTTTAATTTGTGTTTAAGGTGAGCTTAAGGTTTTTTAAGCAAACTCTATGCAAAAGGAGATTTTGACTTTGAAAGGAGGTATTACCCTGTATGGATAACAGACAGGGGGAATATTACAGGAGTACCGACATTGTAATCAGAACGGAACCGAATCGACCGAATAAAAACAACAAAAAATCCTTTATGCCGCATGTTCTGGCTTTCCTGTTAGGTACAGTCGTCATTTTTGGTTGTGTATACTTGGCGGATCGGATGAATTTATTTACTGGAAATCAACCGGTCACGCATGTTCAAATGGGAAATGCGACAACAACAGTAGATAACACCATCGTGCATGCTACTGACCGACTTATTCAATCGGGGACAATTGCCGATATAGCGAGTCAAGCCAATCCTGCTGTTGTCCTGATTGAAACTTTTGTAAGTCAGGGGAATAGAGGCTCTACCCGGTTCGATGATCCTATTTTTCGATTCTTCTTTGAAGACCCATCCCCACGTGAACAGCCAAATCAGCAAGATAGGAACAATATGATTCGTCAGGGGGCTGGTTCCGGTTTTTTCTATAAGGACTCCGGCTATATATTGACGAATCAACATGTAATTGCAGGAGCAGAAGAAGTGCAGGTTGTTGTTGAGGGGTATTCCACCCCTTTTAAGGCAACTGTGGTTGGAGAGAGTTATGACTACGACCTCGCCGTTCTGAAAGTGGATCATGACGAACCCTTCCCAACGATTCCAATCGGTGACTCGGAACAAGAGGCCGTAGGGAATTGGGTCATTGCGATAGGTAATCCCAAGGATTTCGAGCATACCGTTACAGTAGGCGTAATCAGCGCCAAAGGACGCCCATTGACAATTCCCGACCAACAAGGACAGCGACGCTATGAGGACTTGTTACAGACGGACGCTTCCATTAATCCAGGAAATTCTGGCGGACCTTTATTAAATTTGAATGGAGAAGTCATCGGGATTAATACTGCTATATCGGTGGAGGCCCGGGGCATCGGCTTCGCCATACCGACATCCACAGTTGTCCAGCTTTTAAGTAATTTGGAATCGGGTACAGAAATTCCTCGCAGGCCTGATCCGTTTATCGGTGTAGGAACGCAGAATATCGATCAAAACTGGATGAACGATTTGAAGCTGGAAGACGCGAATGGCGTGGTCATCGTTGAGGTTCAACGAAACTCACCTGCTTTTGAAGCAGGGATTCGCCCCTATGATGTTATCATTGAATTTAATGGAGAAAAGGTCAGCAGCTCCATGGAGTTGACAGAAAAAGTTCGCAGCACTCCGGTAGGGGAAAAGGTGCCGGTGTCGGTTATTCGCAGCGGAAGTGTAATCGAGTTGACAGTAGAAATTGGAAATCGGAATGAAAATTAGTCCTTATTTCGCCTGAAATAAGGGCTTTATCCTTTTATAAAAGTTTTTTGTCTATTTCTAAAAAAAATCGTCATGTTTCGTGGTGATAAGTCGTTTAGGTAGTAGATTAGCTCTTTTGGTTACAGGCATTTAGAGGCTGCCTTACTTTTGGAGCAAGGTAACAATCAAGAGGCTGTACACCGACATAAAGACACTTGCCACTAGAAGCGAGGTAGCTCACGCAAAGTTAGAAAACGGGAGGTGAGTTCTTTTTGTCGTGAGAAAGGGGCTAATCTAGCAATAATAAATTTAAGGAGGCTTTTTCTATGAAAAAACTGTTTTCACTTGCTTTTGCAATGGTTCTGATGTTGACCCTTTCCGTATCGGCATTTGCTCATACGTCTACTCCAGAAAATGGCGCTAACAGTCCGGCTCCAGAAATTACTCTTTTGGGAGCTACGCTTGTTGACGTGAAACATATTTCGGAAGTGGAGCCTCTCGCTTCCGGAAACCTTAGCCCTGGTGCTTACACAACATTTGATAGACAAAGCTTGGCTGAAGGGAATACTGTTACTCTTGCTGCTTCTTGGACGCCAACTAGCTCTAATCTTGATGTTGGCATTTACTCACATGCCTCTGGATACGTATATTATTACACATTCTCGGGTGGTAGCGGCAGTGGAGCTCTTGGTGTCAACACATCCGGAACATATTCCATCTATGTAGGAAACCCGTCCGATGCACAAATCCGATGGGATGTTAGCTATACGGTTAACTAATGGGCAATACAAAAAGCGGCTCCTTTCATGGCAATGTCATTAAGTTAAGGCGCAGGGCCAAAAATGAAGAACAAGAGCAGGTTATCGAAAAGATAGCCCGCTCTTTTTTTTGCATGCAAAAGAAAAAAGAACTTGACAAGCGGATGGAAGTGTGTGGCGAAGCCCCTTGAAAAAACGAGGAGGTTTCGCCAATGAATGAGTACGCGATTTCGCTAAAACAAACACTGACATCCCTCATACGAGAAATGTCAGCCGCGCCAGCACCTTATGTCAAAAACCCTGAAAAAGATTTTACCCGAAAGAAAAAACTGCCCTTTGAAACGGTTATGCAACTCCTGATCTCCATGGGGGGCAACAGCCTATATAAGGAGCTCTTGGAATCGTAGGGCTACGACGTAAACACCGCAACCACGTCTGCTTTTGTCCAACAGAGGAATAAAATTCTGCCGTCTGCGGTGGAATTCTTGTTTCACGCATTTACGCAATCGTATACAGATATTAAGCACTACCGAGGGTATCGATTACTTGCCGTTGATGGTTCGGATTTACATATCGCAACGGACCCTGCGGACACGGACACCTACTTTCAAAGTCAACCGAACACAAAAGGCTTTAACCTTCTGCATTTGAACGCAGCCTATGACTTGTGCAACCGACTTTACGTAGATGCCATGGTTCAGCCACGAAGGTTGTGCAACGAGGGACGGGCGTTAACTGCTATGGTCGATCGCTCCCCCATCAAAGGCAAAACCATTGTCATTGCCGATCGAGGTTATGAAAGCTACAACAATTTCGCACATATAGAACGTAAAGGGTGGAATTACGTTATACGGGTAAAGGATCTGGATTCCAATGGTATTCTTTCGGGCTTGCGTTTACCCGCTAGCGGAGAATTTGATATGGATGTTCAACTGACACTCACCAAAAAACAAACCAAAGAGGTCAAGGCTCATCCCGAAATTTACAGGTTTGTCCCTTCCACGTCTACCTTTGATTTTTTGGACTTGCAGGAGAACTTGTTTTACCCGATTTCCTTTCGGGTTGTTCGTTTCGTCCTGCCAAATGGCGCTTATGAAACCGTCATTACGAATCTTTCTGCCGTTGATTTCCCACCGGATGAAATCAAATCCATTTATAACAGGCGATGGGGCATTGAAACCTCTTTCAGGGCATTAAAGTACTTGGTCTAACCAATTTTCACGCAAAGAGACGAGAGTCCATCACCCAGGAGATTTTCGCAAGAATGATCATGTACAATTTCGCTGAAATGATGACCTCGCACGTCGTCATTTCGCAAATGGATAAACGGCACTCCTACCAAGTCAACTTCACGGTTGCCGTTCACGTTTGTAGACATTTCCTGCGCTCTCGGGACGATGAACCCCCGCCCCATGTGGAAGCGCTGATTCGAAAAAACATTTTGCCGATTCGCCCCATTCGCCCAGGGCAGCAGAATACGCGCAAAATTCGTTCGAAATCAACTGTTAGCTTCGTCTACAGAGTAGCATAGTTCAGCTCACATGAACATTTTTTTAAGCGCATATTTCATCTGCTTTGTTTGCTATGCGCTTTTTTCCTTGCTTGCACCAAAAAAACAAACGACACAGGGCTTTTCCCCATGCCGTTTGGATTCCATTTTTATTCCCGGTCTTGTCTTTGAGCTTAACTTAATGACATTGCCTTTCATGGGGCCGTTTTTTGTTTGAGGATAAATCGAATTTTTACAATATCTTGATGTTGACACATTGACCTACGTCGTGTAGTATGAATATAACCTACATTGTGTAGAATATAAATAAAGAGAGCAGGGATAATGAATTTACAATCCAAGGTGTTCATTCTACGTCAATATGAAAGGTACTGCTACCAAATTTCATTATTCATTACCCAAGATGAGCAGCAATCCATAAAGGTAGCTCAATCTGCTTTATTAGAGCTTGCAACTGACCCATTGTTTTTTGAAGTATCACAACATGAACAGCTTGTAAGGGTTAGAAAAGAAAGCATGCGCTCATCGTTAAGATGGTACAGTGAAAATTTATCAAAAGAACGGTTGACAAAACAACCTACATAGTGTAGTTTTATTATAAACTACACTATGTAGGTGTTGGAGGGAGGATGGTCATGAGCAAATGGCAGAGAATATCGGAAGCCGAAAAGCAGATCATGGAAATTGTATGGTCGCATGATGGCCCAATAACGACCGCAGAAATTATTAAAGGGTTGCCGGAAGACAAGGCATGGAAGCAAAATACCGTTATTACTTTCTTAGCTCGCCTGATGGAAAAAGGGATCATCAAAGCGACACGGGTTGGAAAAGCGAATCATTATGAGGCTTGTCTGACAGAGAAGGAATACCGGAATCTTGAAACGAGACAGTTTATCCAGGATGTTCATCGAGGTTCGGTATCCGGTCTAATCAGTGCACTATGTGACAATGGAGATTTGAAGAAGGAAGATATTGAGGAAATTATGAAACGACTGAAAGAGTAGGTGGAGGTATGATGACTTTTTACTATCACTTACTCCTCATGTCTGCGGCAGCATCGGTGTTATACCTTGTTTTAAAGCTGTTGAGTAAGTGGACACAAAAACATTTTACGGCAACATGGCACTATTACACCAATGTTCTGATTTACACGTTGTTCATCATTCCTTATTTTAAGCTGCTGTTCGTGCTAAACCTGAAGATTCCGGGAGCCGTTCCAATTAAATTGGAGGCCCACTCTATTGCTGCTCCGATCCAAAAGATCATTCAGGAGTCGTCACTTCCGATCATCATTCAAGATGGAAGCCGGTACATGGCGACGGATCAAGCAAGTCATGAAGCGAGTTATCCGGTTTTGAATTTACTTCCTTTTATCCCTTATGTTCTAGGGGTTGGAACGATTGTTTTTCTGGCTGTTACGATCATTCAGAATGTGAAGATCCATCGCCGTATTTTCTCGCTATGTGAAGAGACTTACGATCCGGATGTACTTAGGGAACTCTCCACCAGCAAACGAAAACTAGGCATTACGAGGGAAACTCCGGTGTATTTGTCGCCTTATATCAGTACACCGTTTCTTTACGGGATGTTTAAGCCGCGTATTGTGTTACCTGCGGCCATGGAGTTTACGTCGGAGGAGTATGCCCAAGTATTTCTCCATGAGCTAACGCACTACAAACGGCGTGACATATGGGTAAAATGCTTGCTCATCGGCATTAATGCGCTTCACTGGTTCAATCCAGTTGCCTATATGGCAAGACGAGATATAGATCGATACTGCGAACTGTCTTGTGATGAGCAAATTGTACAGACGATGAATTCCACGGAAAGGAGGCGATATTGCGAGCTACTATTGAATGTGCTGTGGAACGTTGCGGATCAAAAAGTCAAATTATATTCTGCGTTTAGCGATAAGCGCAATTATCTTGAAAGGAGAATCAGTATGATACTTAAACATGATGGTTCAAAAAAGAAAAAGTCGGTTCGTATGCTTGCTGTCACGATGACCCTATCTATGGCTTTAATAGGTACAGGAGCTGTATATGCTGGTAGTGAAAAGGGAAAGATTGAAGACCTCACAGGATTTAATTTGAATAACTCTGCGGGAGACGGTACGGTTACAATTGGTAAGGTAAATGGAACATTTGGAACAAGTCTGGATGATCTTAACCGAGTAAATATCCAGAAGGAAAAAGGTGATGGTGCTGTATCGGTCATTGAAATTGAAGATGGAGCGGCCACCTTTGGCTCTTATTCTTCCAGTGACTTCAAAATGGTTAATATTGTTGAAAGCAACGGAGACGGAGAGGTTACGCTTGTTGAAGGTGCGTCAAGCGCTCAGTTTCTTGACACTCTGCCAGAAAATGCTTTAGGCAATGCTAATCCAGAGGTAGCAAAATCCAATGTAACGAACGAACTAAGTAGTTCTGCGCAGCAATTTAGCGGTAATCTAAACCAAGATAAAGGGTACAACAATAAGAAACTTACTCTTGATAAAGGTTCCAGTGTAATCATTGAAGCAACATGGGACCGTCCGCAAGACTTTCAAGTTGGAATTTACTCTCATGAAACTGGGAACACATATTTCGAAACGCTTTCCGACGGTTCAGACTCCGTTACCTTCGATATTCTTGCGTCAGGAGAATATTCCATCTATGTAGGCAATCCGTCCGTTGGAAGTCCTCACTGGAAAGTAAAATATGAAGTTCATTAACCCTTCCTTTCATCAAGCGGCTCTATTCGAGTCGCTTTTTTCTTTGTTTATGTGCATGGGTGGCCCTGCATGGACATGTTAATCGAATCTGCTATCCTTCACTTATGACGGTTTTCTTGCCTTTGAAGGAGTCTGTCAGGCTTTTATGTAAAGCGGCTCGTTACCGACTCTTAGAGGAAGACAGTAAGGAAGAACACCGCTTGACAATCACTACATGTGTGTAGTAATATTTAATCACTACATTGATGTAGTAATATGATGGTTATGGACGCATAATCATAAGTAAGAGGTGTACACCGATGAAACATTTTCAAAAGCTTTCGGATACGGAAATGGAGCTGATGCAAGTCATTTGGGAATGCAATGCCCCCGTCACATCGACCGAATTGCTTCACATTTTTGCTCGCGACAAAGGGAAGGAGTGGAAGGGACAGACCATCTCCACGTTTCTGGCCAGATTGGTTGATAAGGGCGTTTTGGCAGTTACCAAGGAGGGGCGGGCCAACAGGTATGTGCCTCGTATGTCACCAGACGACTATAAGCTATGGGAAGCTCAAAGTGTATTGGACGGGTTATATCAGGGCTCGGTCAAAAAGTTTCTATCTGCTCTGTATGACGGAGAGAAATTATCCAAACAAGAAATTGCAGAGCTGAAGCAATGGTTCTCGGAAAAGTAGGTGGAACAGATGAATGAGTGGCTTCAACTTATTGTTGCGCTTTCCGTTGCAGGGAGTACGGTCGTTCTTTGTATGCTGTTCTTGCGCCTCATCTCGGTTGGCTCATTTACGGCAAAGTGGCAATATCGGATGGGGAAAGCAGCCATCATGTTGTATCTGTTTCCTATAGCCATCGTCTTGCAGAAGCTTCCTTCTCAAGTTTCGGAATCGCGTCTTGAATGGGGGCATACGGACTTCTCGCCTATTGCTCCGATTGCTTGGGGATCGACAGGATCGGTACAGCCGCTTTCCGTCACACTGGCTCTTGTCTTATTCAGTTTGTGGTTACTGGGCGTCTTGGCGGTTGTTTTATGGCAAGGATATAGCTACGTCCAATTTCGAAAATGGCTGCATAAAGGCACATTCCCTGTTTTGGAACAGGATGAACTTGTCAGCCTTCTTGAGAAATGCAAACAAGAACTTGGTTTGCGAAGCAAGGTGAACGTCGCTTATCACGGCGATATCCAATCTCCAGCCCTTGTTGGACTGCTGAAACCCACGATTCTGCTGCCCGCTGGAGAAAACTCGCTCGACATGGAGATGGTGTTCCGTCATGAGCTTATCCATCTGAAACGGAAGGATCTATGGGTGAAGATGGCCGCAATGGCTGTCAGCGTTGTGCATTGGTTCAACCCCTTCGCTCATCTGCTCCGCCGCGACATCCATATGTGGAGCGAATTATCCTGCGATGAAGAAGCAGTGAAGGAGATGTCCTATACGGATCGGAAAAAGTACGGGCAGACGATTTTAAACGTGGTGGAGCGTTCTTCAGAAATGCCTTTGCCGTTCGGAGCTTCTTTATCCGGAAGTGTCAAACTGTTGAAAAGGAGACTTGTTATGGTCATGAACATGAAGAAATTGAAGAAAAAAGCAGTTATTGTATCGACGGCCGTTGTGATTGTTGCTGGTGCTCTTGGAACTACGACCGCTGTTTGGGCAGCAAAACATACGCCGCCTGTTGTTTCTGACGTAAACGGGGATTACATCATTACAGCAAACATCATGGATCAATCCGAGCCGATACAGCTTGAGAATGGGGAATTCGTGAGACACCTTAACGTGGATGAACTAAAATCGCTTTCGAGGGTAAACACGTTTGAAACCACTCTCATAGCGGTCAATCCTTCTGACGAAAAAAGATTTTCACCGGAAGAATGGCAAAATATACTGGCCCAAATTGATCGGGGAGAGGTTTTCTGGGAAGACAGCCCTGAATTCAAAGAATATAAAGCCAAAGTTGAACGCGGTGAAATGACATGGAACGAAGTTCGGACAGCTCATAAAAAAGAATAAACGCAGATTTCTTAATTGCGGCTCTCTTAGAGAGTCGTTTTTTCTTGAAAGCATGCTTCTGAGACATGAAAAAAGTTTGTACTAAATTTATCACCCCATTTATAAAAAATGCAATAGCTTTTCCAACGAGAGCAGGGCACTCAGACTAGTAATTCCATATACCAGGCCCCCATTTTTCATGTAACATTTCAAGTGTCCATTTCGTCTAAATCATTGAAGGAGGGCTGTTTAATGAAGAGGATAATAGGTGTTTTAATTATAGGGACGGTCGTATTAAGCGGATGTTCTTATTCGGCAAAGGATGTCGGTTCCGAGCTGAACACGAATACAATAATTGATCAAGACATTCAAATGATCAGTTTCCAACCCGAGAACGACAAGGCACTTGCAGACCTTGTGACCGAAGAAAAAGAAACGGTATATTGGAGTCACCAAGAAATTCAAAATTTAGCATGACTGGATGAGTTTATCTATCATGTTTCTCAGAAAATAAAAGATGAAGTCCGGGTCGAAACCAATGCCAAAGATCCGGTTGTTGAAATAGATTATGAAGGTTACAACGTGGGCCTCCACGATCCCACACTTGATAAAGCGGGGAAGCGGATGCTGATTCTTCAAATTATGCCCAATTTGGTTGATGATCTCAAATGAAACGAATTTAGAGTTTAAAGAATAAGCACTAACACACAAATTTTAAGTATAGCACTTTTCAACAAGTGGCTCATTTAGGAGTCGCTTTTTTATGTTTTGTTATAAATAGAATCCTGAAACAAATGCAGTGGAGAGCTAGTGCCTGAAAAGGAGGATTCTGGATAAACAACAAGTAGCCGTTGTCGTGACGTCTACGCTCAGGTCGCATACCAAGCCATTCAATGTTCGGTGAAGAAGTAACAAAACTCGGTAGTTACCACGTTCGAGTTTTGTTAATCTCCATCTTTTTTGAGAATGATTTTTCTAGATCTATATCGAGTTTATTTGCGAGTTCACAGATGTTCCAGACTATATCGTACATCTCAAGTCCAAGGTGATCTTTAATCTCTTTAATGTTTTCATGATCTGGATGGTAGGAAACATGCAACAGTTCTCTGACCATTTCTCCAACTTCGGTAACAAGAAAAAGTGCTCTTTGTTCAATGGTTGATTGATCGAATCCATGTTTAATACTTAACTCATTTACATGATCTTGTATTTCGGATATTTTCATGTTATCATTCTTCATTCCCTTGTAATTAATGATTCCTTACAAATATTATAGATACAGGCTATGAAAAATACAAAGGAACTATTGGGAATGTCCTGTCTGGTTGTATATGATACAGAGTTTGTAAAGCATGTTATAATGGTTTAACAACGCAGTAAGAGGTGAATTTAGTGTCTCAATTACTTGAAACTTTAGATAAAGAACGATTAACGATTAATCCTTTGTTGAAACGTAAATCCGAACTCGGGCAATTTTTAACACCATCGAGTGTCGCTAAATACATGGCTTCGCTTTTCGATAAAAGCAAATTATGTGAGCCTAAGATTTTAGACGCTGGAGCGGGTATCGGTGCACTAACAAGTGCTGTCTTGGAGCGTATTGTAGTCGAAAAGGCAAGCAATTGTGCGGAAGTTACTGTGGTGGAGATTGATGAAGTTTTACGAGATCGCCTTCAGTCTACACTGTCTTTATTTGAAGAAAAGCTTAGTTTAAAAAAAGAATTAGTCCCCGATGATTTTATTGAATGGGCAACCAATCATTTGCTTAATGAGGACAGCTTGTTGGCTGACAAAAAGATTCGCTTTACTCATGCAATACTTAATCCACCTTACAAGAAAATAGCCAGTTCATCTCGTCATCGTAAATTGATTCGTTCAGTTGGCATCGAGACTGTTAATTTATATTCTGCATTCCTCGGACTAACAATTGAGTTGATGGACGCTGGTGGGGAAATTGTTGCAATCATTCCTAGAAGTTTCTGCAATGGACCATATTTTCGTCCATTCCGGCAATTAATCTTAGATAAAACAGCTATCAAGCACATGCATCTTTTTGATTCCAGGGATAAGGCATTTAAGGATGATGAGGTACTACAAGAAAATGTGATCATTAAGTTGGAGCGTGGGGGAATTCAGGGGGAAGTGACGATCTCAACATCGCAGGATGACAGCTTTAAGGACTATGTATTGAATAGTTATCCATTCGAGAAGATCGTACAGCCACAAGATAAAGAGATATTTATTCATATTCCGACTTCCACAGAGGAGAGTTTCATTGAAAAGTATCCTTCGGTATGTTATTCGCTTGAGGATATTGGAGTTGCGGTTTCAACCGGACCAGTTGTTGATTTTCGGGTAAAAGGTCACCTGCGTGAGATGCCGGAAGAAGATACAGTACCTTTGTTCTATCCTAACCATTTCGTCGGAGTTGCTGTGGAATATCCGAAAGTCATGAAAAAACCTAATGCAGTAATTCGTGATGAGGTAATGGAGAAATGGTTATATCCAAATGGTTACTATACAGTTGTTAAACGGTTTTCATCTAAAGAGGAGAAGCGTAGAGTTGTTGCTGGGGTGCTAGATCCATATTATATTGATTATCCGGTAGTGGGCTTTGAAAATGGTCTAAATGTTTTCCACTACAATAAGCAGGGGATTTCAGCGGAAATGGCTTATGGATTATTCGCATACCTGAATTCATCGGCAGTCGATAAGTACTTTAGGGTTTTTAACGGTCATACTCAGGTGAACGCCACTGATCTACGAACCATGAAATATCCGAGTAGGGATAAATTAGAACTTCTTGGTAGATGGGTGATGTCCAATTCTGATACAATAGGTCAAGAAGAGATTGATCAGAAATTGGAGGAAGTAATAAGTAATGACTAACACCATTCATCCTAATATCGAGCAGGCGATAGAAATAATAAAAGCTCTCGGGCTGCCAAAAGCGCAGCTTAATGAACGATCTGCTCTTTGTCTTTTGGCACTATTGAATTTAACTCCTGATAGAACCTGGGGTGAAGCTCAAAACCCTTTGATTGGAATAACGCCTATGATGGATTTTAGTAGAGCTCACTACGGAAAGGACTATGCTCCGAATACTCGAGAGACGTTTAGGAGACAAACAATGCATCAGTTCGTTGATGCCGGAATTGCTTTATATAATCCTGATAAACCAGATAGACCTGTTAATAGCCCGAAAGCCGTTTATCAGATAGAACCTGAAACTTTGCAGCTACTAAAGAAATATGCCACACTTGACTGGGATACTTCCTTAACATTCTATCTTTCGACCAGACAGACCTTGGTTGAACGGTATGCAAAGGAACGGGAACAAGCTAGATTACCTGTTCAAATTGCTCCCGGCAAAAAGATTCACATTAGTCCAGGTGAACACAGTGAATTGATAAAGGCGATTATTGAAGAATTTGCTCCCCGTTATGTTCCAGGTGGTATCTTAATCTATGCAGGAGATACTGGCGAAAAGCTTGGCTACTTTGATGAAGGATTATTAGCGAAGTTGGGAGTCACAGTTGATTCACATGGGAAAATGCCTGATGTTGTGATTTATTATCCGGATAGGGACTGGCTTCTGCTTATAGAATCGGTAACAAGTCATGGACCGGTCGATGGTAAAAGGCATGAGGAGTTAGCGCGGCTGTTTCAAAATTCTTCAGCTGGAATAGTTTACGTTACGGCATTCCCAAACCGTTCTGTAATGGCTCGATATCTAGGAGTTATAGCATGGGAAACTGAAGTTTGGGTTGCTGATGCTCCGTCCCATTTGATTCACTTTAACGGGGAAAGGTTTTTGGGACCATATTGAACCATTTTGAAAGATACGCACTTATTCTGTTAACATGACTTCTTACTGGTCGACACTACGGGATAGGTGCTTTTCTTTTGTCATTTCACTGTTATTAGAAATAGCGGTAATATCAGATTTCGTACTTTCTGTGAAATTACAATGCAGTTCTTTTCAGTCCATGAGGGAGAGGGGGAAACTAAAGTTGTCAAAAGATATTGCTCTACAGATGGTCGAAAACGGACTTGATTTTATTGCTAAGTCAATCGAAACAGTCGAAAAATCAGACGAAGATCTTAAATATTCGATAATTAATTTGCATGCTGGTATTCAGCTTTTGCTGAAAGAGATACTGTTTCAGGAACATTGGTCTTTAATATTCCAGAAGATCGAGACTGCTAACAAAGATAAATTACGTTCTGGAGATTTTGTTAGTGTTAATCATGATACTTTGATTCAACGACTCCAAAATATATGTGAAATTAAGTTTGAAAACCAGTTGTTAGATGATATCAATTGGTTACGTAAAGAACGCAACAAAATAGAACATTATCACTTAGTCGTCAATTTAGATGTACTGAAGTCCAGTATTGTTAGGCTTTTTTCATATCTGATCCCGTTTATTAAAACAGAAATGATTGATCCAGGGTATATTACTTCTGATAATGAGAGACTATCAGAAATAATCGAGTATCTAAACGAATTTGATGAATATGTTAAAAGTAGGCTTCAATTGATCGGGGACAAAGTAAGTAAGGCGCAGAGGGTACTCCAATGTCCGGCTTGCTATCATGAAACAGTTGAATTTGTTGATGAGACCGATGCATTTTGTTATTTCTGTGATGAGCAAATTGAAGGTTTCACAACTCGATATATTGATAATTTTCTTGATGTTTACAGCCATATCATAGATGGCGGGGAAAGTCCGTTGATGGAATGTCCTGAATGCGATCAGGAAACATTTATAAATCTTAGTGAAGATCAATATATTTGTTTAACTTGCGGCATCAATTTATTGCAGGATGACGTTACATCATGTGACGGACCAAGGTGTAATGGGAAACTGATATATAGGAAATACGAAGACAGCGCAAATTTTTGTGATATTTGTTTGGACTATTTTCAACATGCTTAGTCGGTAGATCTATACCAGCTCACTCGTTTCACCTCGATTTATAATTCATTAGATGTCTTGCTGTCTACTAGAAGGATAGAAAGACCGATTTAGTTAAACCTAGATAAAGACCCAAGAATGTTGATATGAACAGCATTATTGGGTTTTGTTTTTATTTATGTTAGTTAAAAAACCTACTTTTCACAGAACAAAATCTTGGTGTTACGCTACTCTAAAGGGTCCGATTTTTTACTGATAATGAAATGAATAATAGATGGGGTGTTTCGTCCGGTTTATCATTTCAAAGCTGGCCCATGGAGGGGATACGGGTGAAAGGAAATATTGTCAGCCTATTTCATAAAAGCGAAAATGTGAACAAGAGGCGTAGTAACGAACTATATGACGTAGCGTCATTCTCAAACTCCGGTTATAGGTTGACTTGGGAAGAAGCCGTCAAGCTTTTTCTTCAAGCTCGCCGTGCGGAAACATCAAGTGACGATACCATAAAATTTGAGCAAAGCAGTTTGAGAAGCTACCGGCGAATCTTGCAAGAGCAAGAAATTAAAGCGGAAATATATGACGTGTCGCCGGATTTTTTGCGGAATCATTTTATCATGGTTATGGTAGAGGAAAAAGGCTATAAACTCAACACCATCAACAACCGGATTAAAGCGATCAAGCGATTTTTTCAGTTTTTGTTCGATGAAGGTTGGATTCCTTATAATCCGGCGGAACACTTAAAATTGCGAAAAGGCCACCGATCCACCATACCATCGTTTACTGAGGAACAGGTGGTGGCATTGCTTAAGCAACCAGATCAAAGCACGTTTACAGGTTTTCGGGATTTCGTTATGTTATCTCTCATTTTGGATTGTGGCTTGCGTGTCGGAGAACTGACCAAGCTGAAAATAAACCAGGTGGACATCAAGGAGAGTCAACTCCTCGGAGTCATTGGAAAAAGCAAGAAGCCGAGGGACATCCCGTTCTGTGACGACGTGCGCAAACTACTCATCCGGTATATCAAGGCAAGGGGGGATTTGCCCTCACAGTATTTCTTTGTTACATTGGACGGGCGTTCACTGGGCATACGTGCGTTTCAGTCTTCACTTCGTAAATATGGTGAAGACGCTGGCATTATGGGCGTACGAGTGAGTCCGCATACGCTTAGGCACACGTTTGCCAAGATGTATATTTTAAATGACGGAGATCCTTATAGCTTACAGGACATACTTGGCCACACGTCGCAAGATATGGTAAAACACTATGTTAATCTGTGGCGGCCAGAAATGCGATCCAAGCATACGAAATCTTCTCCTATGCGGCATTTGTTCAAGGGAAGATTGTTGTAATCATGGAATGAGAAGACACGAATTGTATAAGTGCCTTCTCATTTCCATTTTTAGATGATGCGGTTCATGTTTTCCACCGGGCTATATTTTTATGCTGTTGTTTGATATCGCTGCTGAATAACTCGACATATCAATCGACCATATCGAGTGTGGCATGTCCTAAAATGCGCTGCAGAATATACGGATCGCCTTTGTTCAATGTAATTCAAGATGTATTCCGATTGATTACGTATTTCTTGGGAATGTTCGCGAGAACGTATGGGAATCGAATCCCTATTGGCACTGCTTAGTCCATGATGATCTACAGGTTATTGAGTCCTTTCGCCTAAGATATAACGTTTCAACGTGTTTTTATCAAAATGTCAATCTATGAAGGTTTACCAGGAAAAATGTAGAACTTTTTATATATGAAAAAAAGACTTAGACGTCGGAGACTCTATAAGATCAGCAACGTTTAAAGAATCTTCTACAATTAATAAGAATAAGCGCTGTGAGGGATGAATCATGTACATATCTCAAATAGTAATCAAAAATTTCAGGAACTTTGATAACTCGGACAATAACAGGATTATGTTTAACGAAGGTGCAAATGTTATTATTGGGCACAATAATTCAGGCAAATCCAATTTATTGAAAGCGCTTGATTTGGTGTTGAATACGGGATCCACTAAAAAACTAAGTATTGATGATTTTAATAAAGCAGTGTCTATTGAAGAGTTAAAACAAAGATCGCCCAAAATAACAATAAGTGTTACGTTTCAAGAGTCCCCGAATGAAACTGAATTTTCAGAAGACCTGATCACAGTTTCAACGTGGCTAACTGAATTGAAAAGTCCATATAAGGCAGAACTTACTTATGTATTTTATTTACCTGAAAAAGAAGAGGCTGAATACAGAAGTACAATGGACAAAGTAACATCAACCGATATTAATGACCACTGGTTAACGATTAAACATTCCTTTCTAAGAAAGTATAAAAGCGTGATATACGGAGGTAATCCTGCATACAAGACTGTTGCTGATCCAGAGGCTTTAAAGAAGATAGACTTTCAATTCCTTGATGCAATCAGAGATGTAGAAAGAGATATGTTTTCGGGAAGAAACACATTATTACGAGAAGTTATAGATTTCTTTATGGATTACGAAATTAAGAACGGTCAAAAGGTAAAAGAAGAGCAATTAGCTGAGATTAGTCAACGGAAAAAAGACTTTTCAAATGATGCACAAAAGCTGATAAAAAAGTTACAAGAAAGAATGGAACATGGGAAGCAAGAAATGCTTAGTTATGCCAGAGATACTGGGGCTTCTTTTGGAAATGCCGAACCTGATTTTAATGGTCACATATTAGATTCTGAGTTATACTCGGCATTAAAATTAATCGTAAAATATCAAACAGGAATAACCATTCCCGCGACACATAATGGTTTAGGATATAATAATTTGATCTTCATGTCACTTCTTTTAGCTAAAATGCAAAAAGATGCATCAGGAGATTATCTCGGTAGCAATGCAAAAGTATTTCCTGTTCTGGTAATAGAGGAGCCAGAGGCACACTTGCATCCGGCAATGCAGTATAAGTTTTTAAAGTTCCTGAAAGAAACATCTAGACAAAGGGCAAGACAGATTTTTATTACCACACATTCACCTAGTATTACTTCCGCAGTAAGTCTGGATGAGATTATCTGCTTGCATAGGAAAGATGATAATAGTTTAAATATAGGGTACTTAGGAAAAGTATTTGATGAAAATGATCCATCTAAAGCGTATGTTCAACGTTTTCTGGATTCGACTAAATCCGATATGTTATTTGCCAAGGGTATCATTCTAGTAGAAGGAATAACGGAGCAGCTTGTTATGTCGTCACTGGCTAAATATGTGGGTTGTGACTTGGAGAGTAACCATATATCTGTCATAAACATTGGCGGTCGATATTTTGAACACTTCCTGAAGTTGTTTGATTCTACTAAAGAACACACCATTCATAAAAAAGTAGCCTGTATTACTGATTTAGACCCAGTTCGGAAAAAGAAGGAGAAGCCTGAAGGCCAAAAAAATTCTCCAGCCTATAAAAAATGTTATCCGTTCGAGCTTCATATGGATACTGAAATTTATGAGTACAAATCATGTTCGAATGATTTAGTTGACTTATATCGATTGGATGATCGAGATAAAAGTATCCACCCTAATATTGTTTGCTTCTCTCAAGAAAAAGGGATTGGTAAGACGTTTGAATACGCACTTGCTTATCACAATCCAAGTTGTAAGTTGCTAATTACTAATTCTATCAGTAATTCTGCAGAGCTTCATAAATTATTTGATGCATATGGTGAAGGGAAAAGCATTGATGACATGATTTCCCTTTATTCGATCTTTGGTGATGAGAATAAAAGAGTAGTTGAAAGTATTAGAAGCTATGACAGGACTGATAAGAAAGCTCATTTAATTGCAGCTCGATATTTGAATTCCATAAGCAAGGGAGAAAACGCTTATGAGTTAGCACAGGCTCTAGAAGACAATTTGGATGCTAGTATTGCTACACTTTTTAAAGTGCCAGAATATATTAAGGAAGCGATAATATGGATATGCAAGTAATCACGTCTGATTCGTTAATACCAATTGACCAACATTTTAAAGTTTCGGCGGGCCCAGGAGCTGGTAAGACAAAGTTCTTAGTCAATCATATAAAAAACGTACTCTATTCCTCACAGCGGTTAGGGAGGAGTAGAAAGATTGCATGTATTACATACACAAATGTAGGTGTTGAAACCATAATCCAGCGGCTTGGAAATGAGATTGATCATGTCGAAGTTAGTACGATTCATAGCTTTTTATATACTCATATTGTGAAGCCCTACTTATTTTTGATAAGCGATAAGTATGATTTGGATCCTGCTAAAATAGATTCGCCTTATGAGCATATTGTTTCAAGCGGGTATTTTAACAAAACTGATTTGTCGAGGAAAAATATTACTGAAAGCGATATGAAGAAGATTTATTGGGAAATTAACGGGGACACATGTAAACTGAAATTGAAAGGGAGAAGAGTTGATAATCACGATAGATTATTAAAGTATAAGAAGTTCTTTTGGGAAAAAGGAATTATTCATTATGAAGACGTTTTAGCTTTTTCATGGGAGATCCTTAAGGTTTCAGAGGATATCCTTCGTATCATTCGTTCAAAGTTTCCATATTTTTTTATTGATGAATTTCAGGACACTAATCCTATACAGACAGAAATAATAAAGCTTATAGCTAGTAAGGAAACCACTGTTGGGGTCATAGGGGATAAAGCACAGTCGATATATGAGTTTCAAGGAGCAGATGTCAAACAGTTTAATGAATTTGTACTTCCCCAGATAAATCAATATAAAATGGAAGATAACCATCGGAGTACGGGAAGCATTATTACTGTCCTTAATACTATTCGAAAAGATATTGAGCAGCAAAGTCCAAATAAGAAGATAGGGAAAAAGCCAACAATATTGGTTGGCGATACTTTGGGGACCCTGCAATACATCAAAGGAAGCTTGGGAATAGATTCAGTAACATCTCTTTCCTATTCAAATCTAACAGCGAATGCAATCAGAAATAACCTTCCTGTTGAACCAGGGAGCAAGTGGCAGATAATTGACGAAATGTTTGAAGATTCTTCCACTGAACGGAGAAAATTATTCGTATCCTTAATCAAAGCGATTGAATATGCAAAGCTTTCTCACTTTAAGGATGCAATTAAAGAATTAAGCCGTCATTTTATTAAACATGATGCCTACAAAGGTCATAGATTAGCTTTAATAATATTGAAAACAATGCTGAATAGTTATCATGAATACCAAAATGAGTCTTTATGGGTTTTATATGAGAAGGTATTGAATTTGAATGTTGTAAATATTATAAAGATCAGGGAAAACAAAAAAACTCCAAGTAAAGTAGAAAGCTACTACAAGGAAACTATTTACTCTAACATAGCGCTTCATGTCAAGATCGCTGAAGACGATAGTCAACATCGTACAATTCATAAAGCAAAAGGAAGCGAGTTTGATAATGTATTGCTGATAGTCAAGGGTAAAGACGGGAACAAATACAAGGAAGAAAGAGAGCTCGGATTTTTACTGAATCCGGACATTGATAATAATGAGGATCATAGAGTACATTATGTAGCATGCAGTCGAGCAAGAAAAAATTTGTTTATAAATGTTCCTGAATTGTCAGGAGAGGCAGAGAGCAGGCTGAGAAATATATTTGATATCATACAGGTATAGTCAATTTTATAACCATTTAAAGTAAAAAAAAGATAGGACGACTGTCCACAGGAAACGCAAGCCGAGCAGGTAATCCAATGAATCAACGCGATTCGGGAGTTTCTTTTGTAATGTTCTAAGTATGTATATGAAAGGAGTTTAACATGTGCTTACCATCGAACAATACATCGAAAAGATGAAAAAGAAAGATAAGCTGGACGAGTTTAACTTCAAAAATCACGCAGTGAACATGTCAACGGTCATGAAGTATGTCATGGATTACTTTAACAACTACCTAGATCCGGAAGCGTATGACTATGAAAGAATAAAGCTTGAGCAATCGATATCTAAAATTGAGAGAGAACTTGGCCAGGATTTTCCAAAAAGCAAGGAATTTATTTTTGAGTACTATAGAACATGGAAAAGCCGTATAGACAAAATCCTCAAGTCTTGGATGAAGGAACTTAGATACCTAGATCTCTATTATTCCAAAGAGGATTATGAATACGTCGCGGAAAAATTTTGCAACAGCTCGAAAATGAAAGGGACAGGAGTTGGACGATACAAAGAGCAACTCGTTATCCTAGTACAAGAGATCAAGGAAAGTCAAGTCGAAGAACCTTCCCTTTCGGGATTCAAATATTTGGATTCTTCATTGGTTGCTTGGGCGAAAGAAACGTTTCGTAACTATGGAGTGAATTTGTTTCAGTTTGCCCGAGAATATACTTGGATTTATTACGAGGAGTATGTGGAGCGGATTTATAAAAGGGAATCGGAAACTTTTTACCATATCAATCGATACAACCACAGATATAATGAAAATCCATTTGATATGGACGATTTATATAGCGAGCACAGCCATAGGCCATTCATTCAGGGGAAAAAAGGCGAATTGGAAATGCTGATCATGTATGTCTGGCTTTTTGAAGACGCATATGACTCCGATTATTGGCCGGAATATGTGAATCTGTGTGTTTCGGCGGGGCGCGTAAAGACGGTGAAACGTGTGAATGTGCTTATGCCTGTGATAAATGACAACATTCCTTATCCTGTGGAAGTAAAAAGCACTGAGGTTTTAGTTAAAACAGTTGATGGCTCCCTAAAGAAACATCCGGACGGCGAATATGTTCTTCGGCTTCACTATCCAAAAGACAACGATATCATATGGAAAGACCCGGATAAGTTTAATCAAGTTATTGATAACTTACTTGTTACATTCAATGAATTCGGCCCTCCAAACACTTTGGAACTGTTGTCCCCACTACGTACACCGTCATTTAACGAAGACGAGTTTTTCAATCGGTATCAAGTGTTGGAAAAAAGGTTGAAAAAATACACAGGCGTGAAGATCGCTTTAGTCAACGGACCTCACAGACGTAACTCAAACCCCAATTATCTCGTCCAAACTTCAGAAGACATTCTCAGAATCAGAAATATGGCTAAAGAGATGAAATATAAGCTGAGATTTGTGGTGGATCTTACAAAGCTTATACAACGAAAGAACTATCAAGGTGACTTTGAAGAAGATTTTAATCGTCTCGGTCAAATGCGTAACTTGATCATTGGCGTTCACCTCTCCCGAATTGTTAACAGCTCTCGAACTTCAAGTTTTCGCTATCAAGACGACAAAATCCACTTGAATAAATCTTCCTATCACTACAATTCCGATTTCTTGGGTAGCATTTCGGCGCTCTTCAACGATAACCAACGTCGGTACTTTGTACCTGAGGGTATTAAAAACGCTGCCGAACTTGAAGAATTGATTGACAGTTTGCTCCGCGGCGGATTTTCTTTCGGGGATCAGGAAGGAGATTCGAAATGATCGGAGGGCCTCTTTTAGAATGGATCGATATGGAGAGTAGGGCTAATGAGGAACTCAAACAAATTGACGAAATGGACTTGCTTACGCCCGAATCAAAGAAAATTTTTTTAAAATGGTGCGATCATATTCGGGTGCCTAAACGAACTGGGGATTTGGACCCTCTGATTCTCAAATACCAAAATGAAAGGGAATACCGAAAACAACGTGATGAAGAACATCAGTTTGCCGATTTGTTGGAACGATCGATACTTTGGAATTCAAAAATACAATTCCGTAAAAATGAGGCTGTCTTGCCAATCGAAGTGTCGGCGAAACAGGCAAACCGAGGTTTTAGAATAGTTAATTCTCTGATAAATTCGATCAGAGAATTAAAAGGAACAGTGGTCGTTGAGCCAAGGGAGGAAGATAACGCATATCTTACAGTGTTTAACCAAACGTTCACGTTCAAAATGATAGAAACAAAAGCGAAACGACGTTCCCTCTTTTCAAATGGTTCATTGGCAAATGTAAAGGTTGGACTTAATCCAATGTATGAACAAGTCTATACGGGAATGTTGGAGATCAAGATTACGGAAAAATTAAATTACAGAGAACGAGACAAGACTCCCGAGACAGTACTCTTTACGGAATCGAGCGAGAAGCCGATTGAAGATCAAATGGGAGAAATATTTATTGCTCTGTTGAGAATGGCGAACAGGACTTGTGTTGATCGTTTTATTGCGGAACGTGAGTATGAAAAAAGTAGACAGGAGAAATTAAGACTTCAAGAAATAGAAGAGGAGAAAAGAAAGGTTCAACTACGAATCGAAGGGCAAAAACAGCTGAAACAAAAATTAATCCAAAACATCGAGAATCAAATGAATAACTGGTTTAAATCACAAGAACTCCGAAAGTATGCCGGGCAATTGGAGGAATACGCTTCGAAATTAAGCGATGATACAAATAAAAAACTACTGTACACATATATTCAACTGGTACATCAAAAAGCAGATAGTTGTGATCCTGTTACTGAAATCCTTACCGAGATTAAGGATATCGAATTAAATAACATTGATGGAAACAATGTTTGAATGAAGCAGTGTAACAATTAAAGAACGGATAGGCACCCAGACTTGTACGGTTTAAAAGTTATGAGCGCTCCGAAGATCGAACCAGGATCAGTTGCGCAATCGGCTTCCACTAACCATCTCTCCGCATGCAGCGGTCGTACGTCGCAGGATATAGTGAAACGTTATGTTAAGCTAGTGGCAAATGTGGTCCAAGCATATAAAATCTTCCCCTGTGCGACATTTGTACAAGGGAAGATTGCTGTTGCTGTAATCAAGAAAAGAGAAGACACGATTTGTATAAGTGCCTTCTCTTTCCATTTTTAGATGACTCGTTTCATGTTTTCGACAGGACTATATTTTTTATGTTGCTGCTTAATATCGCTGCTGAATAATTCGACATAATAATCGACCATATCGAGCGAGGCATGTCCTAAAATGCGCCGCAGGGTGAACGGGTCACCCCCGTTCAGAATGTAAAACTTCGCCATCGTGTGCCGGAACGTATGGGGAGAGACTCTCACTCCCGAGATGTTTGCCGCGTGACCAAAGGCATGCATCTTATCTTGCAATGCGCGGGTACTGATCGGCTCATTATTGATGTTGACAAACAAAGCGTCCGTCTCCAAGTCACCCCGGATGTCCAAGTAACGGCGAATGATTTTGGCGCACGTTTGTTGAAAGGGCACTCTTCGCGATCTTCTGCCTTTTCCATTTGTAATCCGAATTTCTTTTTCCCTGAAGAAAATATCGCTCGTTTTTAAATGGCATAACTCGCTGATTCGCATGCCGGTCTCCAGAAGTACCGTCATCATCGTAAAATCACGGTAGCCGGTAAACGTTTTTCGATCCGGTTGTTCCAGCAAAGCGACGACTTGCTCTTTGGTAAAGGTTTGCAGCATGAGTTTTTCAGCTTTGACCACATGAAGCTCTTCGGCGATGTTTTGGTTGAGCCAGCCTTCCTCGTACAAATACTTCATAAACTGCTTCACCGCTTTAATTCGTCCGTTCACCGTATTGTCCGATTTCCCCTGATCGAAGAGGTAGGCGATAAAATGATTCTTAATGTCGCGAACCGATATCGTATACATATCCAACGGGACTTGTTGTTCCTGAAAAGCTTCTTTCATTTGACGGACACTATCTTGATAAAAACGGAGTGTCAGCGGCGAAAGGTTTTTGGCCTTGCAGTCGAGAATAAATGATTGAAGCAGATCGTCGAAGCTCAATTGCTGCTTTACGGTGCTTGAGTGTTCTACACTGGTGAGAATATTTTGCCGACGCTTGGTGCTCATTAAACTTGCACCTCGCTTTCCTCCATATGATAAAAGGAGAGTTCATCGGTCAAATGTTCGATCGGGCTAAACTTCTCGTGCTGGATGTTCAAGTCACGCGCAAACAGTTCCACATACATTTCAGTGGTTTCGATTCGTTCGTGCCCCAAGATGCTTTTTAGCGTGAACATGTCGCCGCCATTCAAGATATATTTTTTGGCGAACGTATGTCGGAACGTATGACAGGAACATTGAATGCCTTTAATCTTGGCCGTATCGCAATAGCGGGAAATCATGATTCGGATGCCGCCAGCTCGAAAAGGTTCATTCTCCAAGGTGACCCAAATATAATTGTGACTCAATGCCCCTCGCTCAAGTAAATAGCGTTGCAGGGCATCGGCGGCAACACGTTGAATCGGGACCAGTCGAGCTTTCCTGCCTTTGGCTTGCTGGACTCGGAGTACGCCTTCTTCCGGTAAAAAATCCGTGATTTGAAGACCAGCCAATTCTTTCAGTCGGATTCCGGTGTCAAGCAGCGTCAGCATCATGACATAATTGCGAAAGCCGGTAAAGGTAGCCCGATCCGGTTGGGAAAGCAATCGATGCAAATGCTTATCCGTAAAGGTATGAGCCATAGAAGGTTCAAGCTTAAACGGCTTTAACCCCATTCCAATATTGGCCTTTGCCAGTCCTTCTTCGTAGAGAAACTTGAAAAACTCCTTGTAAATGCATAGATTGCAATTGACTGTCCGAAGCGAAAGACCTTCTTCCAGCATGCTCGGTACACCACCCGGCGCTTCCATCACATTAATTTTAATGTTGATTTTTTCAGTCATAACACTTGCAAAGTACATGTTAGATTACTTGAAATTGGATAGACTATTTAATAAAAGTCAAGTCTAGAATGAAATATGCAGAAAATGACAAATCGAGTTTACGCCGTAGATTTGCCATTTTGAAAATAAGCCCATGCATTATACTGAGTAATCACATCTCGTATGGAAAGTTAAACGAAGTGGGAGGGAGTTAATCATGAAGGAAGTTGATGTTGTTATTATTGGAGGAGGTCCTGCAGGTTTAAGTGCTGGACTTGTACTAGGACGTGCTAGAAAGAAGACATTGATTATTGATGAGGGCCAACCGCGTAATGCAGTGACTAGAGAGGCTCATGGCTTTTTAACACGTGATGGCGTTAGCCCACATGACTTTCGAAAAATTGCGAAAGAACAGCTTCGCACTTATCCATCGGTTTCACATCTGGAAGATATCGTCAGGTTGATAGAAGGGGAAGATGGACAATTTTTGTTGGAAACTGTTTCGGGGGTGAAGATAGCCGCTAGTAAACTGCTGTTTGCTATCGGAATGAAGGATCGTGATCTTGGCATACCAGGGTTGGCAGAGGTCTATGGTAAGAGTGCGTTTGTATGCCCGTATTGTGATGGCTGGGAACTAAGGGATCAGCAATTAGTTGTCATAAACAGAGGAGCGACATTAATGCATTTTGTCCCATTGCTTTCTGGATGGTCGAAGCAGTTAGTAGTTTGTACAAATGGTCCCGATGAATTGAGTGAAGCAGAACGTGAAGAATTGCGCGCACATAATATCCCGGTATTTAATGCACCAATACATTCAATCCAATCAAATCAAGGCATGGTAAGCCATATCAAGCTTGAGGATGGGACGGAAATTTCGTGCACAGGGATTTTCTTCAAGCCGGAATTGGAACTTGGATCGGATTTGCCAGTTGCCCTTGGTTGCCGGATGTTGGATACTGGAATCATTGAAGTCGATGAGTTTGGAAAAACTAGTGTACCTGGTGTTTATGCAGCAGGGGATGCAACTACACACTTACACCAATCTATTGTTGCTGCTGCTTCAGGTGCTGTATCCGCAGCTGCAATAAACGGGGAATTAAATCAAGAAGAATGGCGGAAGAGCAACGTTTGATTGAATAACCATGAACACTTTACGAGCCTTCCTCACCCAAGTATCATGCTCATAGAATAAACTTCAAGGGTGAGGAATAACTATGAGATCTTCAAGACATAATAGGTTAGTCAACTTTATCCTTTATTTTAAGAGAACCCACACCAATAATTGCTCCCAATATCACTAAAATTATACTGGCTATTATTTCATATCCTTGCAATGCATCGATGTAATTGACGAGAAACCAACTTGGTCCCCCGCCTGCCAATCGATTTATGATACCTCCAACTCCCTGAAGCAATAGAAGTAAACTTGCACCGCTTGCAATCTCTTTCATAACGCTACATCTCCTTTTTACATAACGAATATCAAGATAGAACTCCCCTGATGCCAATATTGAATAAAATCGCCCCAATAACTGCCACTCCGACTAATACAGAAGACAACGGAGCTTTTACTAATTTTGATCGCAGTTGTTCAAGCTGATTCATTATCCAGTTTTTACATAGTATAAACACGATCAATAGTAAGATTGAAGGAAGTACCATAATCGCGTTATAGCCAAGTAAAATGCCAATGGACAAACCCGTATGAAACGCTAAACCATCCATTAGTAATATCGAGTAAAAATACGGTAAAGCTGTGGTAAACTCAATCGCAAAGACAATAATACCGAGTATGATCATCCCTCTTATAGACACTTGCGTAGGTAACCATTCCAAAAATCGGGATTCCATCCCTTTTTTAGGATTATAAAAACTAATGAGTACAAAGGCGACTCCAAGTATCGTATAAAACCAACTTGAAATTTGATTGTTCGCCATGCTTTCTATAATACCAAGAATCGGCCCAACTCCGAGATAAACCAAGATACCCATTATAAAATAGCAAAATTGTGTCGAAAATAAAAAAACGATCAATCGCGATGCTGTTTTTTCTTTTTGTATGAGAAGGATATAAGCTGTAATCGCCAATACCCCGGGGCTTAAAATATCAATGACAGCACAGAGCACAATAATGAGGAGTGCTGTTGTGAAATCTATGTTGGCAGGAATTAATGATTCAATGAATTCAAGCACCTCAACATCCTCCTTATTTATTTATTTCGCACACTGTGATAAAATGATAATAACACAGTGTGCGAAATAAAAGCAAGAGGTGATTTAAGTGCCAAAAATCGTTGATCATGTTCATAAAAGGAAGATCATTGCTGAAACGGCTTGGAAAATTATCGAAACGGAAGGCATTGAACGAGCATCTATTCGCAGAATCGCATCTGAGGCTGGAATGTCTACCGGAGCACTAAGACATTATTTCTCAAACCAAGATGAATTACTCTTATTTATCATGGAATATTTTCTTGCTCGCGGGAGAGAACGATCGGAAAATATATCCTGGTCAACAAACCCTCTTAATGCGGTACGCGAAACGTTGTTAGAATTAGTTCCGGTGAATCAGGATAAACAAACTGAAACGGGCGTTTGGTTAGTTTTCGCCATCCGCTCACTTACTAGTGCGGCTTTGAACGCAAAAAAAGATGAACTCACTGAAGGAGAATATATTTTAATGGAAGCACTGCTTGAAATATTAATAAAAGCAGGCTATATAAACAAAACTATAAATATTGAAATTGAAACGTTAAGACTTGCCGTCATCATTGAAGGCTTATCCATTCATGCTCTTTTAAGACCGGATATATTCACAATTGAAAAAACGGAACAAATTATTACACACCACTTAAATGAACTTTGCAATAAATAATATTGCTCTCATTTATTAAAACATGAATTTGATAATAAACAAAGCAAAGACAGCCGCAAAACAACTAAATACACTTATCCATAAAACAGGTTCCATAATGATCCACTCTTGTTAATATATTTTATATCGCACTCCATGTAACTTGTTATTGCACAATCGCTCCTTTATAGAAAAGCGATAGAGTCCCAAATAAAGACTTCTAGTACGAACTTATTAACAATCAAGATGTTTTAATAACATATGAGGTGATTGCTTTAATTTTTGAATTTTTACCAAACCCTCGAAAGTTATATACATCGCAAAAAGCAACTCTGTGCTTATCGTGTAGTATTAAAGTTCCATTTAGAGATCCTGTGTTGCCATGTGTGATAATGTTCTGTATACGAAACTGTTGAACTTTACAATTTTTCATTTGATGTAACGCTTTCTCAAAATCATCTTTTCCCCGAATTAATTTATCACCAACAATTTCCCAAACCACATCATCTGTCATCCAATCCATACAGAAGCTTATTTCATTTTTGACAAAAGCGATACTAAGATCTCTAAGCAACTCTTTTTTAGGTGAGTTTCCACAATTTTCGGCGCATTCTACCGTTAAGTTCTCAGAATGAGTATTCATCGTTACCTCCTTTTTTCAAATGACCCCGACAGATGACCGGGGTCATTGTCGCGCATCTATTGGAATATTCGTTGTGAAATCAATGATAATGGTCTATTTTTGTCTATTTAACCGGAACCCAAATTTCGGTTTTGGCTACGGGGCTCGTTGGGTCAGGGCTTTTATATACTTCCAAAGACGGTGCGTCACCATGTTCATATGAATTAGACGGAAACCACTCTGAATATATTTTTTTCCATGTCTTCGGTACCACATCGGCTACGGGCCCCACGGCTTCAAATATCGCCCATTTTTCGGCAGATATTTGATAACTAGATAATCCATCAGGTATGTTTCCTTTGTATTCAGTGCCCACCCAATACTCAATCTCATTGTCCTCTTTGCTGTAATCTACTGATGCTCCAATCAAACCTGATATTTGGCCGTTATTCAAACCTAGTAATCGGTTAATGGTACCATTTTTTCCGACCTTGGTCCAAAAATGACCGATATCCAGAGACAGACCGAGATCTCCGTCACAATTAAACCGTTCTTTCACTCCCACAATTTGGAATCCTTTGCGTTCTACCAATTGATAATTCATAGGTTCAGCTCCTTTTAGATTCACCTGGATGGTCAAGCGATTATAAGATTGCAGCTTCCCCAATCCTTTTCGTGCTTCACTCGGTGTCACACCATGCTGTTTGCGAAAAGCCTTTGCGAAAGCTTCAGGAGTATCGTAGCCATATTTATAGGCAAGGTCGATAATCTTGCAATCGCTGCTGGCTAATTCCTGAGCAGCCAATGTCATTCTCCGCCTTCGCACATATTCTTTGACCGAAACATCAGTCAAGATTATAAAAAGCCGTTGAAAATGAAAGGCGGAGACATGTGCCTGCTTCGCAATGTCTTCTATTGTGATGGGTTCCAACAGATGCGCTTCCATATAGTCAATTGCCTTCTGCAGCGATTCTACCCATGCCATATGACTCCCTCCTTGATTAAAAGTTAACGTAAAGTCATCTGAGTATCCTGTCATCTTATGCGCAGTAGGGACAGATTCTCAACGAATACGTCCATACGTTACATCGAATCATCGTGTCTGCCGCCGATCTTAAACAATCCAATAAGTATGCTTTCATAGTCCCACTTTTTATGTATTCTTGTAGTAAGATTATAGCATAGGTAAAGATGATTCATCATACAAATGGTGCGAATGGGGGAGGGGTACATCTGGCACCGACCAGTATTTGCAGCGATTATTTGAACAAACTAATGATTATATAGAATGTCATTCCATCACTTTACTTTTATTAAAGCATACGAAGGAGGAGAGACTATTGGTATATTCTGTGGAAAGTACTACAGAAAAGATTGCAGTCTTTGTACATGACAATCTGTTTTACACAATATCCGGAAACGTTCCATCCACCGAGATGAAAAAAATCATCGATTCTTTTGAAATTGAGAAATGACTTGGATTATAATCATTGGATTACGGTAGAAGGAGACCTGGATATAGGGAAGTTTTGTGAGCAGCTAAAAACAATCAAAGTGATAATATATGGTGAAATTGTGTAGACGACCTTTTTTCCATATAGCTTTTCCACCAATGTCTGAAAGGGTAATAGGACGTGAAGTGTAGTCAATATCTGCTCATCCAGCATCTCCAGTATCATTTTCATGATACGGGCAAACTCTTCTTGCATTTTCCGAAAGCCATTGCTCCAGCTTTTTCAATGTTGGGATTCTTGTGGTTAAGTAGGGGGCTTGCTGAACGATTTTTATCCGAATTTCAGAGCTAGGCGCCGGCGAGACAGCTTCGCGAAAATAAGGCAAAAAAGAACGCGGAGCCTGCGCTCCAGGTTCATCACGAGAAGTTGCAGCGTAATCACCGATTCGCTTGTCTTGGCGAGGCGTGCGCGAATACAGCCAAGCCCATACTTGCGCTTGCCTTCTCCAAACTTGCCTTCAATTGCGTTTCGTTCCCCGGTATCCTGTTTGACGTCTTGCTTATCTTCACTTGACGGACCGTTTTTAGGCTTTCGTCCCAATGCCGGCCCACTGAGCCAAATCCCATGCTGTTTGCAGAAGCTCCGGTTTTCGCGCGTGCGGTAGATCTGATCCACTTGGACGACAGCCGGATAGGTCCCCATGCGCTCACGGTACTTCTCGATCACGCCAATTAGCGTCGTGCTCTCGTTGAAGTTATCCCAAGACAGACGATCAAGGAACGCATAGCCATTTGTCATGCTTACCGCAATCTTGGCTCCGAACTCAACGCGTGCCTTGGCTTTCCCGCGCACGATTGGCCTGATATGCGGCTGATGAATGCTGACGATCCGGTCTTCCAACTGGTGAGAACGCTCGCTCCACATTTGAAGTTGCTGATGGTACAGTTCATGAATCACCAGCAGGTCGCGATAGGTTTTCCGGCTAAGCAGCGTGAGCGGTTGCACCTTGGCTTGCTCGGCGATGATGGAGAGGTTCCGTCCAACGTAACCGAGCTGCCGCCTGATTGCTTTGCGGATCACTTTGGGTCCCGGCCTGCGTTGCTTGGACACCGCCAAACTGCTTGCGCGCTTTTTCGCGGTACGTGCGCGGTTTCGTCGCTTTGCTGACGGCCGGCACATGCAGGGTATCGATGATCGATTCGAGCTTCTCCCGCGCTTCATTCAGCAGATTCAGATCGGTCGGATACGCCACATCCGCTGGCGCGCAGGTAGCGTCCATGAGCACCGTCCCTTGATTGGGTAGCGCAGGTGCTTCCGATTCCATGGCCGATACCGGATGCCCTTCGGAAGGAGGCGCGGTCGCTTCAAGAGGCTCGGGCACCGCGGCCGTCTGCTCCACGGGAGATGTTGCTGCTGACGGTTCGACTTGTGGTTCCGCGAACAGTGTTTGCTGTTCGGCTTCAATAACAGAGGCGCGCTTCTTCGACCGCTTTACTTTCCCTCCGCCGCCGCTAACGTTGTTGTCGTCATGGTCCTTCGTTTCCTTCGCGCCTGCCGTGGCGACGACCTCATTCAGCTCAGCCAGCACATCCGTCAGACGCTTCCGAAAATGCGTCATCATCGAGTGATGGAACGGTTGCTTCATGACGAATCCGGGCAGACCGATGAAGTATTGCATGTATGGATTTTCGTTGATCGACTCTAGGGTTTCTCTGTCGGTCAACTGCATTCTCTCTTGAATGATGAGCGCCCCGAGCCCCATCCGCAAACTGATCGTTTGCTGGCCGCGGAAGGTGTCTTTGAAAAACGGTCCGTATTTTTTCTCGGCCTCTGCCCATGGCACTAACCGCGCCAACTGAACCCAACGATTCTCTTCGTCCAGCTTTCCGCCAAAGGGCAAAAAGAAATCGCCTGGCAGGATCAATTGATTGTCGAGATGCGCGGTCGGCTTGAACACATTTGTCACTCCATCTGCAAGGATTTGGGCCCGTTCTCCATGCTTTCCTTTACATATGAATTCGACATCAAGAGCCTAAAATCCTTATTGTTATGCGGTTTTCAGCCTTTTTTTCACCATTCAGCAAGCCCTAAGTAATGAATAAGAGCTTCCTCCTTACGGTGTGTTATTGGTAAACATCACTGTATCCAGGATGAAGCTCTTTTCCGATGTTCGCTTTTCCAGATCTTAATCCCACGAAGATTTTACACTAACCCGTTTGTTAGTTTTCGATAACGATTTAATAAAAATTTTAATTTTAGCCCCATTTCTTTTTAAATAGTTTCCCCTACTCTATAGTAGACGAAAGATAAGGAGGAAACTACGAATGAAGAAATGGCTATTGGGGATTGTCATCCTTTTAATTATTGGCTATGCCGTTATCCAGGATAAACCGGAACCCGATAATAATGAAAATGTGCCGAAAGAAAACCACCAAGTAGAGGATGAAAAACTGGATGAGGATCTGGATGAGGATTTGGATGAGGATCTTAAAGGGGACGGGATGCCGGTTCGGATAACAAAGGATCAGGTTTACAAAGGCCATTTGCTGCTGATCAATGAAGATCATCCTGTACCTCCGGGGACTAACGTATCCGATGCGGTCAATTTGGCGAAAAATCCGGAGCTGATCAACGGATACGGACTCTTGGATAACTCGATCCGATTGACGCCTTTTTTGGCACAAAAATTATCTGCGATGATTGCAGCGGCACATCAGGATGGCATTAACCACTTTATGCTCACCAGCGGCTATCGGGACGAAGAGGAACAGAGCAAGCTATACGAGGAAAAAGAGCCTGGATACGCGCTGCCGGCAGGCTTTAGTGAGCATAATCTCGGTTTGGCGGTGGATATCGGATCAACGCAAGGGAAGATGGAGTCTGCTGCTGAAGGACAATGGCTGAAAGAGAACGCCTGGAAATACGGCTTTATCTTGCGCTATCCGGAGGACAAAACAAATATTACAGGGACCCCGTATGAACCATGGCATTATCGTTATGTCGGTTTGCCGCATAGCGCTATTATGTATGAGAACAATTTTGTTCTGGAGGAATATTTGGACTTTTTGAAGGAACAGAAATCGATAAAGACCACGATAAACCACGAAGAGTATTCCATTTATTACTATTCTGTTCTCGAAGATACCACGATTCATGTGCCGGCGGATAGCCGCTATGAAATTTCGGGCAACAATATGGATGGTGTTATTGTGACAGTATATTCCGGGCAGGGCGATGCGCCAGCGAACGGTGTTCTGAGCGGCGATACTCCAACAAACAATAGACCGGAAAACGACTCCTCGACAAGCGATACGCCGACAAACGAGGGGGCTCCAACCGGCAATCGTCCGAACGATAAACCGCAGATTGATACGCCGACGACCCATGCGCCGACTAGCGATACGCCAGCGGACACCGATCCGGCGCTTGAGAAGCCGGCGGGTGCGGTTCCGGAGGACGGGATGCAGGAAGTTAAGAAGCCGGAGGTTTCGATACCAAAGGAGGAGAACAGATGAGAGCAGGAAACCGGTTGAAACATTGGAGCGTTCGGCTATTGTTTGCTTTCTACATGTACGCGCTGCTCAAAATAATTTTATTCAAGTTCGGCCGGGTGGATGTTGCGTTTCTATGGGAGCAGCTTCTGCGAACCGTGACTTATCCGGAATATATCGTTGCCAGACTGCAAGCTGGGAATCTGGTTCCCTTGAAGGAAATTGCCAGAGCGCTTGATGCGTTGACCGTACACAGCCTGACGAACCTGTTCGGGAATATTGCGATCTTTGTCCCGTTCGGCATGTTCCTTAATGTCCTTGCGAAGGCCGGAAAGCTGACATTGGCGGGGACGCTATGGCGCTCCTTGGCGGTAAGTTTCGGGCTGGAAAGCGCCCAAGTGTTATTTTCGCTCGGTACGTTCGACGTGGACGACCTTATTTTAAATTCCGTTGGAGGCATGCTCGGCTTCGTCGCCTACAGACTGGGATCCTGGCTGACGACGCCGGCATCCGCCGTTCCGGGCGCTCCGCGCGCCGTTGTTCTGGCGAAGAAGTTCTGATACGATGTAGTTCAATCAACATATTTACTTGAGGTGGATTATGAAATCGATCACTATATTAATTGCGGATGACGAACCGGAAATTGCCGATTTGATAGAACTGCATCTGGTCAAAGAGGGCTATCGCTGTATTAAAGTTTCTGACGGGCTGGCAGCCGTACAGATCATTCGGACGCAGTCTGTCGATTTGGCGATTCTCGATATCATGATGCCGAATCTGAACGGCTACGAAGCGACGCAGCTAATCCGGGAAAGTCACCATCTGCCCATTATTTTTTTAAGCGCCAAAGCAACTGATCTTGATAAAATTACAGGACTGGTCAGAGGAGCGGACGATTATGTGACCAAACCGTTCAACCCGATGGAGCTGGTCGCTCGGGTAAATGCGCATTTGCGCCGTGCGCTGCAATTCAATCCATCGGCAGCTTCGAACACAGCCGTTCTGCAGGCGCGCGGTCTGGTCATCCATCCTGAACAACGAACCGTTTTTTTGTATAACAACCCGATTGAGCTAACCCCGAAGGAATTTGACATCTTGTACCTGTTGGCCAGCCATCCGAAGAAAGTCTTCAGCACAGAAAATATTTTCGAACATGTATGGGGGGAGGCCTACTACGAAGGCAGCAATACAGTTATGGTGCATATACGAACATTGCGGAAGAAGCTCGAAGAAGACAAGCATAAGAACAAATGGATCAAGACCGTCTGGGGAGTGGGATATACGTTCAATGGCTAATAAGATCCGAAGTTTCCGGTTTAAAATGATTCAGCTGTTTGCTTTAAGCACACTTTGTTCTGGTGCGATCACCTTTCTGATCTTTAAAGTGTTTCAGCTCTATTATCATACGACGAAGTATGAAGACCCGACGACTAAAATCCGTTATTTCATGAGAGAAATCGGGGACCTCAATTTTTTCTTGATTATTTTTATTCCTCTCTCCTTTTATTTTTTCTTTCTCCTCACGAAACGGTATTCCCTTTATTTTCACGAAATATCGCGTGGAATCAATCAACTGGCAAACGGCGACTTCAACAGCAAAATAAACATCCGGTCTAATGATGAGTTCGAAAATATTGCGCGGGATATCAATCTGGCTAGTGAAAAATTGAAGCAAGCGCTGGAGAGGGGAGACTTTGCAGAGAACAGTAAAGAACAATTGGTGTTGAATCTGGCTCACGATTTGCGAACGCCGCTCACTTCCGTATTGGGCTACCTGGACTTTATTCTTCAGGACGATAATTTGACGAATGACCAGATCAAGCACTATACAGGCATTGCTTTTTCCAAGTCGCAACGGCTGGAGAAGCTGATTGACGAGCTTTTCGAAATCGCCCGCATGAATTACGGCCAGCTAAAGATGAACAAACAACCGATCGATCTTAGCGAGCTTCTCATCCAATTAAACGAGGAATTATACCCTGCTTTAGAAAGAAGTAACCTGACAACCCGTTTGCATGTAACTCCGCATGTGACGATTTGGGGCGACGGTGAATTATTGGCGCGCGTATTTGAGAATCTCCTTACGAACGCTATCCGTTATGGCAAGGATGGCCAGTATATAGATATTCATTGCACAGTAGAAGCGGAGAATGCAGCAGTTCAAGTGATTAATTATGGTCATAGCATTCCCCCCGAGGAGCTGCCGTATATCTTCGATATGTTTTACACGGTCGATAAAGCGCGTACTGAGCGGGAAGGAAGCTCCGGTATCGGTCTGTTTATTGCGAAAAATATCGTGGAACAGCATCGGGGCACGATCTCAGCGCAAAGCGATCCCGTTCGCACGTTATTTGAAGTTCGTCTCCCGCAAAGCAACGCACCTACAGCGCATCAGTAACTAGGATGTGTCTGGACACTGCGTGATTTCTGTTTTTTCTCCACTTATTCTTCAATCAGTTTTCCCAAATGAAAGCATCAATGGGAGGAAACTGAGAATGAATAAGTGTTTTTTTATGTTCTAAGCGTGTTATCACTGAGACTGCAAACAAAGAGGATCGTCCGTTCAATGTTGGACGGTATTTAATAAAAATTTTATTTTTACCCTACTTATTCTTTAAACTGTTCTTTTTATAGTACTGGTAAGACTGGTTGGAGGAAGCGTAAATGAAGCAACGGTTTTTTAGACAAGATGACGATAGGAAGATCATGAAATGGATGCGCAAGGATGCGGTGGTAGCCTGGCTATTTCTCGCACCGAGCGCTGTTGGATTCGCACTGTTTTACCTTGTTCCATTTATCATGGGAGTATTTTATTCATTTGTAGACAGCCCGGTAGATCGTCATTTTGCGGGTTTGGATAATTACCGCGAGTTGCTTATGAGCGAGTCCTTCCGCAAGGCAGTGACCAATACATTTTATTTTAGCGCGGTTAGCGTTCCGCTTAATCTCACACTGTCGCTAGGTCTTGCGGTACTGCTGAATGCAAATTTATATTTGCAAAAATGGTTGCGGACCGCCTATGTGCTGCCGCTTGTCGTTCCCGTTGCCTCAATTGTGTTCGTCTGGCAATTGTTGTTCGATTGGAACGGATCCGTAAACGCCTGGCTGAGCAGCTTCGGAACTGAACGCGTGGACTGGATGAAGACCGATGCTGCCCGATATGTCATTATTGTCGTCTATTTATGGAAGAACATTGGCTATAACGTCGTTTTATTTTTGGCGGGTTTGCAGCAAATCCCGAAGGATTATTATGAAACCGCGCATGTGGAAGGAGCTGGGCGCTTACGGCAGTTTGGCAGCATCACTCTTGTCTATCTAACTCCCACGATGTTCTTTGTCGTCATTTTGTCGATTATGAACTCGTTTAAAGTATTTCGGGAAACGTATTTAATCGCAGGAGACTATCCGCATGACAGTATCTATATGATGCAACATTATATGAACAACATGTTCACGTCGTTGGATATTCAGAAATTGACAGCCGCGGCGACCATGATGTTCGGTTGTATTCTTTTGATCGTCATCGGTTTGTTTGCGCTTGAACGCCGATATCGGCAGTTCATGGAATAGAGGTGAGAGTCTTTGGATAATTTTCACAAAATCATTCGAAAAATTGGCCTCACAGTCGTGTTGGGCACAATTGCGCTTATGTTTTTATTTCCAATTGTGGTCACGTTCACTAATTCATTCATGACAGCCCAGGAAATCGATATCAATTATGGATCTATCGGACAGATGAATGAAGCGATGAAAGGGGGGAAAAACCGTTATGGAAATTTAAAATTGCTGCCGGATCATGTATCTGTGAAGCAGTATGGCGAAGTGTTGGTGGCAAGTCCCCGATATTTAATGTTGTTTTGGAATTCGGTGTTGTTGGTAGTGCCGATCATCGTTGGGCAAATCTTGGTCTCGGCGTTTGCTGCGTATGCCTTCTCCAAGTTGCAGTTTCGTTACCGAGATCGTCTGTTTATCGTCTATGTCATGACGATGCTCATGCCGTTTCAGGTGACACTAGTGCCGAATTATATTATGGCGGATAAATTGGGGCTGCTGAATAGCCCGAATGCCATTATATGGCCTGGCATTTTCGCAGCTTTCGGTGTTTTTATGCTTCGACAGTTCATGCTACATATTCCGTATGCCTATATTGAAGCGGCGAAGTTGGACGGGGCCGGCCATTTGCGGATTTTCTTCACGATGATTGTTCCTATGGTGAAACCAGGTGTTGCTGCGCTCGTCGTTCTCTTATTTGTTGATTATTGGAACATGGTAGAGCAGCCGCTAATTTTTCTGAACGATCCGTTCAGGCATCCGTTATCTGTGTACTTGTCCAGGATCAATGATGAACCTGGGATCGCTTTTGCGGCATCCGTGCTGTATATGACCCCCATGGTGCTGTTATTTCTTTATGCGGAAACTTATTTCATTAAAGGCATTCAATTATCCGGCATCAAGGGGTAATAGGAGCAATCTTTCCAACGGAATGTTTTAGGAGGAAGAAGACTGAATATGGGGTTAGCAAACGAACAAGTTGATCGCAGACGCAAACGAATGATTCAAATTGCCTTTATTGTTTTTCTAGGATTGTTGTTGCTGCTTACTTTTTTCGGAAATACCATTCAATCATTAACCTTGCCGAAAGTAAGAACGGAACCGCTGACTACAGGAAACTTGACATTTACGATTGAGGGAAGCGGCATATTGGAACCGCTCAAAGAAGCGAGGTTAACGAACCCTGCCGGTTGGAAGGTCCGAAAGATCTTCGTAAAGGAAGGAGACCGTGTGAAAGCGGGGCAAAAGCTAATAGAATATGACAGTACAGCGGCACAACGAGAATTAGAAAATGAAATGGCCAACTTGAAGAAAATGAATATTGAACTGGAAAATCTTCAGGATCAGTTCATTGAGGCAGCACAGGGTGGGGATGAACTTGATACACGAATCGCTAGCCGCGCGATTGAATCGCTAAAACTTGACCTAGACACGCAGGAACGAAACATTAACGAGTTGAGAGACCGTTTGGCAAGCGGACAGGAGTTGATCGCTCCGTTCGACGGGATTGTAACCCAATTGAGTGCAGTCGAAGGAATGGCATTTATGGGAGAACCGGATGTTCGAATCTCAAATGATAGCTTGGGCTACAAGTTGGATATTCCCGCCGATTCTACGCTGTTGACCCACTTGGATATATCAGTTGGGACGAAGGTAGAGGTCGAGGTACAAAGCGTTCAGGCACAACAGACCCGTATCCTTGAAGGAACGATTATCGAAATGGTGGATGCAGAGCCGAGAATCGAATCCGTTGATTTGACTGGTCTGAACCGTACGATTCCACGGAAGCTGATACGTATCAACGTCTTCAATGCCGAGCTAAAAGGGGGTGAGCGAGCATGGGTCAATATTGAGAAACGCTCCCGCCAGCAAGGACTGGTTGTTTGGAGTGAGGCCATTCATTATGAGCGTGACGGAATGTTTGTTTATAAAATTGACGAGCAGAGAGGAGCATTGGGCAATGTTTTCGTTGCTCGTAAAGTGCGCATTCAGGTCAGTGAAAGGAATGATCATGAAGCCTTGCTTCTGGCCGACAGTCTCTATGAGGGCGATCTGTTAATTCTGGAAAGCAGCGAGCCTTTACAAGACGGAAACCGTGTTCGTCTGCAATAAGCTAATTTTAACAGGAGGAATTTATTCGATGAAAAAGTGGTCATTTATGGTGTTTATAGGCATTTTATTTCTGTTGGTGAGTGCATGCGCTTCTGAGGGAAGTGATCAATCGGGAAGCCAGAAACCGGTAAATAAAGAGGGGAAAACTATCGTTACGTTGTCTGTCCAACAAGCGAGCTCATTTTATGAAATCGCAGAAAAAAAGTTTGAGGAAAAGTACCCGGATATCGATTTGCAAATTCAGGTTATAGAAGATTATGAACAATACCAAACAACGACAAATACAGCAATACTATCGGGCAAAGGTCCGGATATCTTTGAAGTCAGCGGTCTGCCAACCAAAGATTATGTGAACAAGGACCTTCTCCTGGATATGGAGGAGCTCATGAAGCAAGACGATACACTAAATCATGGCGATTTGCAAATAAATATTTTGGATGCGATAAAATCAAATGATGGTCTGTATGCCATGCCTTTCGGATTCAGCCTGCGAGCGTTTGTAGGTGATGGGGATCTTCTCGGGAACACGAGTATTGACGACCAGAATTGGACTTGGAAGGAGTTTGAAGATATTGCGAAGACGTTAGGCGAGAGCGGTGCGGAACGTCGTTATGCCATGGCGGGGGAAACACCTGATTTCCGCATGCAAGAAATGGTTGTGGACAGGTATTCCGAGTTTGTTGATACCGCGGCGAAAAAGGCATTGTTTGACTCTCCATCGTTCGTAGAAGCAATGCAGCAAATAAAAGATATGTACGATAATCAGGTCATGACTTCAGAACCGGCGGATATAGGCAAGCAAATGTTTTATTCGACCGTTCTGAGATCGCCGGCAGATTTTATCAATGATTTGCATTTTTATTTCTCCAATCCGAAGCTGCTGCAAAAACCGGAACAAAAAGGAGGAACGAGAATTGTTCTCGCCTCCCAGTTCGCCATTCAAGCCCAATCCGCGGTGAAAGAGGAGGCCTGGAAGTTTATTGCCTTCATGCTATCGGAAGAAGGGCAATCGTTGCAAGAAAGACAAGGATTTTCGCTGCTGAAATCTGTGAATGAGAAGCAATTGAACGAGATGCAGGAACAAGTGGAAAACGGAACGTATAAGACGCCAGACGGGAAAGCGCCGAAAGTGACGAATGATGAATTTGCCAAGTTCAAAAAGTTCATTCATACTGCAAATAACCATTCGGCAGCGGATGGCAAGGTAATTTCAATTGTAGGAGAAGAATCTATGGCCTTCTTTAGTGAGCAAAAAACTGCTGAAGAAGTTGCCGAGCTGATCCAGAACAGAGTGACAACCTATTTGAACGAGTAGAAAGCATTTAAATTGAAGTAGCGTATCTTTGGGCGCTACTTTTCAAAATAGCAACAAACCGATTTTAGCCGAGTGCTATTATTTACTCAACTTTCGCAGCTTGAAAATTAGTGTTAAGCCTTGATATTACCAGGATTTCTTATTGAAAAATCTCGTTCTTGACAGAAAAACACCTTTCCGTTTGGTTAAATGGAAGTGGATAGTATTCCCATCCCAAACAGAAAGGAGCGTAACTCTATGGTACAACACAACTTCCTGTCTGAAAAGGGGCAAGAACGAATCTCTGCTTTATTTTCCGCTTTGCAAATCGGACAACTGTTGCGTAAAGCCGGTATTTCGAAGTCGTTCGGATTGTCCAGTCTGGTCATTTTTAAGCTGATCTTTACGCTCGTGTTCGAAGGGCGCAATTGGTTTCGTCATCTGCATAGCGACCGCCAGTCGTTGCCTGGCAAAGATGTAGTCTATCGATTCATAAACCATCCACGCTTTGCCTGGCGAAGATTTTTGCATGCCTTGAGTCTGAAGGTCGTTCAGCATTTTGATTCCTTAACCTCTTCGTCCCGCGTTCGAACGTTCATCATTGATGATTCGGTTCTTCGCAGGGATCGCAGCAAGAAAGCCGAGTTGCTGGCTCGCGTCTTCGATCATACGACGAGGAGATATGCTCGCGGCTACAACATGCTCACGCTCGGATGGTCGGATGGCTTCAGCTTTGCGCCCATCGATTTTGTCATGCTCAGCTCGGCCAAGCTGACGAATCGCTTTTGCGTGATGAAGGAACGTCCAAGCGTACCCAAGGCTACAAACGCCGCATCGAGGCACTTTCACGCAAACCGGATGCCGTGGCGGCTCTGCTTGATCGAGCGATCCAGGCGGGATTCAGCGCTGACTTTGTCCTGATGGACAGTTGGTTTACCCAAGCGCCTCTGTTGCGTGAATTGATGGCGAAAGGTCTACATGTCATTGGGATGGTCAAGGCGATGAAACAACGATACCGGTTCAACGGAAAAAGCCTGACGCTCCATGAACTGTATGCCCTGTTGCCAAAGCAGAAAAACAAAGAAATCCTTGGCTCGGTCATCGTTCAAACTGCCTGCGGTTTACCGATCAAACTGGTCTTTGTGCAAAACCGCCATCGGCGGCGGGATTGGCTGGTTCTGCTCAGCACCGATTTGGCGTTGGAAGATGCTGAAATCGTTCGCATCTACGGCATGCGTTGGAGCATTGGCGTGTCCAGTTAAGGACACAACTTCTAGTCGGTGAAAGTCCGACCGGGGGAAAAGACTACACTCCCGTAGCCTGAGAGGCATCGCGGAACGAAAGTGAACCGATGGAGCCCTCTGACAAACATTCATTAGGAATGCGGCAAAATTCCAGGTTGTAACGTGCAGTGAACGCAGACGTAGCCTCGTAACACGCAAATCCGGTGGCTGAGACGGTCGATAACGCGCGAAAGCAGTAAGAACTGACCGAAAGAGTCTGAAACGGCAGTTCTCACCGGCGGGGTATCAGCGGCGACATGGAGGGAAAGAGGTTGTGGAAACTGGAGAAGCCCTCGGCACCCGGTGAAGAAATCTCATCGAGGAGGCCGTTCCTATAACCGTGATCGGGAAATGGGACAGGCAGGTGCCAGGGTGGCGGATCGGGTTGTAGTACTGATGATTCGCGTGCAGCAAAACGCGCGGGGAGGGAAGGACCCGGACCTGTAAGCAAGTCCGTACGACCAAAGGAGGCAAGGGTGCCATGACAAAAACACCCATCAATTTGCAGGAGCTAAGGCGGCGGATATATCGAAAGGCGAAGGCCGAACCTACACATCGATTTTGGGGACTATTCACACATGTCACCAAGATGACTACCCTTCAGGAAGCGTACCAACAAGCGAAGAAAAACGGCGGTGCCCCCGGTACTGACGGAAAAAGCTTTGCAGATGTGGAATGCGAAGGGGTCATCCCGTTTCTGGAAAACATCCAAGAGGAGCTTCAAGCGGGAACGTATCGCCCACAAGCCAACCGTAAAGTAGAGATCCCGAAGGCAAACGGAAAAATGCGAACGTTGCAAATTCCAAGTATTCGAGATCGCGTGGTGCAAGGTGCGCTGAAACTGATACTGGAGGCGATCTTCGAGGCAGACTTCTGCCCGAACTCCTATGGTTTTCGACCGAAACGCTCTCCCCATCAAGCACTGTCAGAAGTGCGGCGCAGCGTACTGCGTCGAATGACGATGGTCATCGACGTCGATCTGTCGCGCTACTTTGACACCATAAGACACACCATATTGCTGGATAAAATCGCAAAACGCATCCAAGACCCTCAAGTGATGCAGCTCGTCAGACAGGTGATAAAGGCAGCAGGGAAGATCGGCGTACCTCAAGGGGGCCCGTTTTCACCACTGGATTCCAATATCTACCTAAATGAAGTGGACTGGATGTTTGATGCGATCCGACGGAAAACGGCGGAAGGAGACTTCGAAGCCGTCAACTACCATCGCTTTGCCGATGACATGTTGATTACCGTGAGTGGGCATTCCAGCAAACGCGGTTGGGCCGAGCTTGCTCTGCAACGACTACGCGAACAATTGGAACCGCTTGGTGTGGAACTCAACTTGGAGAAAACCCGTATGGTCAATGCTTTGAAAGGCGACGCTTTTGCATTCCTGGGATTCGATCTAAGGCGAATACAGAACCGAAGCAAAACCGGCCATTTCATCCTCATGACACCGAAAAAGAAAGCCCGTATAGCGGTGAAAGCGCGAATCCGTGAAGTGATTCGAAACGGAGGTGCGAAACCGGCCAAAGAGATCGTGAAACAAATCAATGCGATATTGGCTAGATGGGTGAACTATTTTCGGGTGGGAAATTCCAGTGATGCATTCAGTGAAGTGCGCGATTACACAGAAATGAAAATCCGGACATTGCTGACCAGAAGGAAACGGAGACGAAAAAGTAGCATTGGATGGCGGAGATGGAGTAACGAATACCTCTATGGCGTGTTGGGGCTATACTGGGACTGGAAAGTCCATCCCTTGAAAAACGCAGATGGGTTCCGATGAAAGTGTCCGCTATGTGATAGGTCTCATAACCCTTTCGACGAAGTTTACGGGGTGAGCTGCTTGAGGGAAAACCTCACGAGCAGTTCTTATGGGGAGGGGCTGGGAACGGGCTATGAGCACCGCGCCAGTCCTTTACCCGACAGATGTTCTTCAAATTTGCCAAATCGTACCTGAAGCTGGGAACGGAGTTTCAAGGTCGTTGATATGCTCATCAGCCACACCACGATCGTGTTTACACGTTATCTCGTGATGGAATGGGAACGCCGTCACAACAACGACGCGCTGTCGTTGGGTGGTCTGTTTTTCCTGTTTTCCGACGAAGTTCGAGACCTGGATCTCAAAACGGCTTTGCAACATCTGATCGCATTTTTCATGGCATTTACGGAAGTGAAATCCAAGCGGGATCAGTCTGCCGTAGTATGTCAACTCCAGCAATGGATTGCGAGTTTGCCTAATTATATCAAGGCTTTGTTCGGAAAATTAAGCTGCGAAAGTTGAGTCAATTAACAACAACTAACTTTAACAGAGCCGTTCTTAAAAAGCTTCCTGCTTCTTCTGAACTCTCTTGATTAATTCTTCGGGCACCACCAGTTCACTAGCTTCCACCTTCAACGGGATTTTCTTCACCTTGTTCAGTTTTCCGTACATGTAAAGCTGGTTACAGACCAAGATGTAATCGCGACAGCATTAAGTGGCCATTTTTAATTCTTTTTCGGCAACAGATACTGGACCTCTGTCAATAGATTGGACACATGGAATCGAGAAAATTACGCAACATAATCGTACATTTGTTCGCATTGAATGGGTGTGAGATACCCGATCGCCGAATGGACTCGTTTGCGATTGTAGAAAAACTCGATATATTCAAAAATCCTGCTTTGCGCTTCCTTGCGGGTCTTGAACTTTTCCAGATAAACGAGTTCCTTTTTGAGTATGCTGTGGAACGATTCGATGCAGGCGTTGTCGTAGCAGTTGCCCTTGCGGCTCATGCTGCCCTTCATCCCGTATTTTAGGAGCCGTTGTTGGTACTCATGGTGTCTATCATCGTGCGTTGTTTTACACGTTAGGCTTGACGCGAGAAACGAGGACGCATATTCAGGACCTGTTTGACTTTTCAAACGACAGCATCCGACCGAAAGGTTTAAAGGCTTCCTGGCAAACAGGTACTTCCCTTCGAGCAAGCCGCTTGGCCTTTAATCTGTGGAACGGATGGGCAGAAGAACAGCAGGAACGGGATTCCACGCCGCACGAGTTGTTTGATTGTCGTTATGCGCCTTATTTCTTTGAGGCGATTCGCTTGCGTTATCCGGAATATTGCAGGAGCCATGACCGGGTTCCCCAACGTATGAACGGTCCAACCCGTTAATGGATATGCCAGGAGGGCAACTTTGATGAAGGATATAAAGACAAGGACACGGGTGAAGAACATTAAGAAGCTGGATCGCTTCTCCAACTTGATGGCAAAAGCAAAGTCTGTCGATGTACGTTCCAAACATAAGTCATCTAATCGCCATGATTCGGAATCTACAGGTTCCTCTGTGGTGTACGCGCAAAATCAATCCGTGAGGGCGGCAAAAACCACGCTGCGCAAGGGGATGCGCATCATTCCAGGTGTGAGCAAAGGAGCAATTCGTCTTCTTCGGAAAAAACGGGAGCGCTTGATAGGGACGGCGAAGGAGAAAGAAACCATGCCTCAGCAATCGGGGGAAACGGCGAGCGGTCGGCGTTCACGTAAGCGAAGCGGCATTCAAGTGAGCAAACGTTCGGTTGTTTCTGATAAACAACAAGCGCTGTCCGCCCATTCAACAGGTGCCATACAAGGAAGAGATAATCGTCAGGCTGTACATTCATTTTCCCAAACCAAGCGTCCATTGCGTTTGCGGAAGCCTGTTGGCGGGAAATATCCTTTGTTTTCCGAAACAGTGATAGGGAAGCAACGCTATATTCATCGAATGGTGCGGGCCAGGATTGTCAGTCGGAAACAAGCTCAACAACCCCAAGCTCAAGCTAAAAGTGAAACCCAGTCAAACCCGATGTCAAAACCTGTCGAGAAGCGTGTCACGACCACGAACACCCTATTCAAGACTACCGTGCGTTCTCGTGACAAACGTTCGAGTCTACAACCCGGCGAAATGACAATCGGGAGGAAACGAAATCCCGCCCCCGTTCGTTCTTCCGCTCATAAGCTGGTGAAGCCGCATGCAGGTGTATCCGGGCGTGTCAAAACGGGCGGCAAAGTCATCAAGGTGCTTTCCCATTCAGTAAAACCGATTCATCAGTCTAGCCAAGAAAAAGGACAGGTCCATAATCCAACAGATAGGATGAAACATAAAGCCAGGGAAGCGCAAAAAGCAGCCTTTCGATTGATGACCATGCACCGTTCAAAGCAGCGGCTGCAAGCTGTTGCCAGATGGAACATTCGCATGATTCGTGTAGCGGAGAAAATGACTGCGGTACTCGCCAAAGGCATGATCGCTCTTTTAGGTGTTAGCGGTACGGTGATCATCTTGCTATGCATCATGATGGCTGTTGCTGCGGTTGTATCATCTCCTTTTGGCATCTTTGTCTCCAGTGATAATACGGATAGCGATGTATTGCCGCTTTCTGACATCGTACAAGACATCGACAACGAATTTGCTGTCCGACTGGAGGACATACGTCGGGATGCAGGCTCAGTGGATCGTGTAGAAATCCATTATCTCGGAAGCGCTGATAATACTCGCATCGATAACTGGATGGACGTCATCGCGGTCTTTGCGGTTCGTACCGTAATGGACAGCGAAAACGGCATGGACGTAGCCACACTTGACGCCACTCGGGTGGATGTGATTCGCTCCGTCTTTTGGGACATGAATCAACTGGACTCTTACGTGGAAACGATTGAACACAGGGAAACGATTACGGTGGAACATGAAGATGGGAGCACGAGTGAGGAAACGATTACCTGGTATGAATCGGTATTGCACATTACAGTTGCCAGTCATACTGCTGGGCAGCAGGCCGACATCTATGACTTTACAATAGAACAAAAAGAGATCATGCATGAAATGTTGTCGGCGGAGTTCCGCCCGCTCATGTTCGCGCTTCTCGGTAAAGATATGGATGTTGGGTTAACGCCTGAGCAGCTTGAAATCATTTATCACGATCTGCCGGAAGGGGAATGGGGCGGTGAAGCTGTCCGCTTGGCATTGACTCGCTTGGGCGATCCATACAGTCAAGTTTTGGCCGGGCAAGACCGCTATACAGATTGCAGTTATCTTGTTCAATGGGTGTACCAGCAGTTGAGCATTCAGTTGCCGCGGACGGCGGCTGAACAAGCCAGACATTGCGTCGATAACGGGTGGACAATCCGTTTTGAAGATTTGGCTCCGGGCGATTTGGTCTTTTGGAGCTATGCCAGAAATGGTCGGTTTATGGACATTACCCATGTTGGCATCTATGCCGGAAACGGCAAGGTCGTCGATGCTTCATCCACTCGCGGACAAGTGGTTTACCGGAATTTGTTTGACGCCGATCAACAGGTGCTGTATGGGCGGCCGTTTCAAATGAACGTACAAAATGTTTATAGCTAAAAACAAAGTAACCCCGGGGAAAACTCTCCCGAGGTTACTTTGACCGATGCTTTCGGATTATAATTTCATTATAAACGATTATTGTCTCTACCGCTACTATTGTCTATTTCTAATGGTTCAAATAAATAGTTAGTATTTTACTTGGGCCGAGGTGCTAGTTGCGGTTTCTAAAATTCTGTTCCTCTCTTTGATAGTGGCTGTTGTCACCACTCTGTAGGTGTTGCCCGAGGTAACGTAATATTCTTTTTCAAAACTAATGACAATGTTTGTTCTGTAACGGGCATCCAATCCGCAAAAAGCGACTTCATAAGAATCAGAAAAGATAGTAACATAATAATTTTGATCTCTTCTGTTACATATTCTGATTTCAATCGTCATCATATAGTAGACAACATGATATTGCTTCAGTATCTTTTTCTGATAGCTATGAAATTTAATGGGAGGGAAGGGTTATGTAACTCAACTTTCGCAGCATGAAATGGGCAAACAGGCCTTGATGTAGCTGGGTAAAGTTGCAATCCATTGCTGGAGTTGACGTTGAATCAGAGCCGAAAGCTTTTTTCCTGCTTTCGTAGTGATTTCGTTGATCAGATCGAGCAGTTGCTGCAAGGCGATGGCCCAGTCCAATGTGCCAACTTCGTCGCACAACACATAAAACAGACCGCCGAACGAGCGAGCATCCGTACTTTGCCGATGCTGCCAGGCCAGCAAAATATAGCGGGAGAATACAATCGTCGTATGGCTGATCAGTAAATCATAGGAGCGGCCTTGAAACTCCTTCTGCAAACGAAGCAGCGACTTGGTGCACTTGAAGAAGACCTCGATGCCCCAGCGGATCCCGTAAATACGGATCACGTCCTCCACGGAGAGGGAAAGATCCGTCGTCAGCACCGCGAGCCATTCGTTCTTCTTCGTGCGATGACGGACGAATACCACGTGAACCGGTATGCCGGAGGCAAGCTCGGTTCGAATCGAACGAAGGATGCCTCGTTTCTTGCTTTGCACCGGAGACGCTGCGGTGTATAGTTCTTTGAGCGACAGCTTCCGGCCTTGAACAAGGAAACGCTTATTGTCGTTCTTGACCATGCCGATCACGTCGAGCCCGCGGGAGGCGATCTCGCCAATGAGGGGCGCGTGCGTGAACCAACTGTCCATCAAGACATAGGAGGCCGTGGCTCCGGCGGCAAGCGCGCGATCCAACATCGATACAATCACCTGCGGAGCCGACAGGAGTGCTTCTTGACGTCGCTTATACCCGTTCGTCCGTTTGTCGATCTTCTCGTTCATGCCGTTAATGGCAGATTTGCCGGAACTGAGCAGCGCGAAGTCCAGCGGCAGGAAGGTATGGCCGTCGGACCATCCCATGGTGAGCATACGAAATCCCTTGTAATAAGCGCCGGTGGCATGATCTTTGAACCTGGCCAGCAACTCAACGGCTTTGCTGCGGTTGCGTTCGAACATGGAATCGTCGACGATGAAGACGGTGTCCGATCTGCCGACGTAAGCACGCTGACCTTCTGCACCGTCGCGACGCTGAGCGACGTCAGAAAACGACGCCAGGCAAAGCCTGCATGGTTGAGGAAACGATAGACGGCATCCTTGCCGGGAAAGGAGTCGCCCTTGCTGCTCTCGAGCAGTCGAAACCAATTCTTCTGGTGAAACAGAAGGACAAAGACGAGTTGGAATAGCCGAGCACAGCTAAAGCCAAATCGCTTACGGAATCCGGCTTGTTGAAGATGTTTCATCACTTTCAGTTCTTGAAAAGCAGGCTTTAATTCGTTTGGCAGTTGATTCAGATCGGGCTGATGGTCTATCATGATGGTTCTGTCTGGTAGTGATGGCTTGACACTCTCACTTTACCAAACGAAGTGGTGTTTTTCTATTTTGGCAAGCTGGCTATTCAACAGACCGTAAGACCGTTCTACAACTGGTTTTACATTGATTTTCTAGGTGCAAAAGTTGAGTTATGTAACATAAAAGAAAATCAAGGAACTCCGTTGCCTACTGTAATCGCTTACTCTTTTGTTAAAACAAAAAATGTTAGGAGCTATTCCTGTAATGAATTATATTGAACTTTGAAAAAGAAGAGTACCTCCAGTATTATGGGGTTCGGTCGAGTAAGCACAAGGGATTCGGGATTTGTATGTCGAAATCATATGCAAAGGAATCTTCGGAAAACAGCCCAAAATCCTTGCAGAAGGAGCGATGAAAATGTTCAAGACGACAGCACACCTCGACAATCAATTGATCCTGCCTGGCGATTTCTTTCTTCCCTTCGGCGGAAAACTGGATGAAGGGAATCGCTGGGTTCAGTTGGCTCAGTTGGTGTCGTGGGCGGCGGCTGAACAGAAATACGGTCGTTTCTTCAAAGACACCTTCCGCGGTCAGCAAACGATCAGCCTGCGGATGGGCTCGGCGCGCTGATCATTCAGGAGCGCATGCAGTTGACCGATAGAGAAACCCTGGCGTCGATCAGCGAGAATCCCTATATGCAATACTTCATCGGTTTGCCCGGATTTGTCATGAAGCCGCCGTTCCACCATTCCATGATGACGCATTTCCGCAAACGTCTGACGGACGTGCTGGCCGAGCTGAACGAGATCATCGCCACCGAGGGCGCGAAGGAAATGAGAGACGATGACAACGATCCAAGCAACGTGATCGGCGGCGCCACCGGAAGCGTCCGAACTTGAGACCGATGAGGCCATCGATTCCACCGCGGCGTCGGAAACGCCAGAACAACCGAATCAAGGGACACTGTTGGTGGACGCCACCTGCGCCCCGGCGGATGTGGCGTATCCGACCGATCTGAATTTGCTGAATGAAGCGCGGGATAAAAATCGTTCAGCAAACCCGAATCAGGGCCCCAAATCGCGAATGCTGTAGAACAGTTATTCGAGTACGAGAAAAGAGGCACGGTGTGGCGAGCGGAAGGCATTGCGCCGGTCGACTTTAATATGAGTCCAAAATCGCCCTAATCTGTACAACTTGCTGCCTCGCTTTTATGACACAACGAAAGACAAAATCATCGTTTAAAAAAGCGAGCTCCCTTTCTCTACATGGGGCTCGCTTTTCGAGATTCGCAGCTGAGCAAAGTTCAACGATCGTTATCCGTGAGGAACTTAATGCTGCTACTGTCGCCTGAATATTTGCATCTCCTCGCCCCATGCTTTATTATATTTTCATCGACAAATTTGCAGGTCTAAACAAGGAGGTTCATTCGTCCATGTGCCCCCGTACCAAAGAACAAAATGAGCTGATCCGCATGCAGCGCAGAGAACAGATCCTGGACGCCGCCGCGCACGCCTACTTCCGCACGGGAGGCAGCTTTGATATTCGCGACGTCGCCCGCGAGGCCAAACTCGGTTACGGCACGGTATACCATTATTACCCCAACCGACATTTATTAATCGAAGATGTGCTGGATAGCGGCTTCGAGCGATGCGAGCAAGCCCTGGCAGAATGGGCGAATATCAGAGGCGGAAGCCCGAATGATAGTCAACTGTTGACGTATTGCAAGGCGTTGCTCCGGCTGTGGCAGTCGGATGCCCGCGCATATCTCGTCTACAAAATGGCGGCGGAACATTATGCAGGCTTGCCTGAGAAGGATCGGCACCCCGTCAAGAGACGATTCATGGAACGCTTGTACGTCCCGCTTCAATCGATCGCCCGGCGCGAAGACGACAGCGTCGACCATATGCTTGTCGTGCTGGTCGGCTGCAGCGGGCTACGCTACTATACGGGCGCTTCCGAGTTGGACGTCGATCGAATCGCCCAGCTCGCAATGCAAGCTATTACGAAGGAGTCCTGATACGAACATGATTATCCTAAAAAGCAAGCATGAAATTGAGGCCATCCGCAAGGCATGCCAAGTGGTGGCCGAATGCCATCGCACGATCGCCCCGCTCATCAAACCGGGCATCACGACGAACGAGATTGATCGCATATTCGAGGACATTATTTTGAAGCATGGCGCCAAGCCATACGAGAAGGGCTACAAGGGCTATCCATATGCGACGTGCGCCTCCGTCAACGACGTGATCGCGCATGGATTTCCTAGCGATAAGCCACTTGAGGAAGGCGATATCGTGACGATCGACACGGTTGCGGAGCTCGACGGCTGGCTCGGCGATTCGGCCTGGAGCTATGCGGTCGGGAAGATCTCGCCTACGGCCGAGAAGCTGATGCGCGTCACGAAGGAATGCCTTGACCTCGGCATCGCGCAGGCGCAGCCCGGCAATCGGCTCGGTGACGTGACAAGCGCGATCCAGCGGCATGCGGAGTCGCACGGCTTCGGCGTCGTGCGCGACCTTCTCGCCCATGGCATCGGTCGTGACCTGCACGAGGAGCCGACTTATGTGCATATCGGCAATCCCGGCAAAGGCCCCCGCATCAAGGAAGGCATGGTGTTCACGATCGAGCCCATGATCACCGAAGGCACCTATTACATGACAATCGATCCGGACGGCTGGACCGCGCGGACGCTGGACCGTAAGCTTGCCGCCCAATACGAGCATACGATCGCCATCACGGCTGAAGGTCCACAAATCCTGACGGCGCAATAGAATGATTAGTAGTCGACCAACGGGATGGTCGGCTGCGGAGGCTGCCACAGCTTTGCCTGCCAATGGATGGGTCGAGGAGGAGGTCGAGTTCCATACGCTCGACTCCGCTTGCTCCATTGTGCTCGGTTATGGAAGACAAGCGAAAGCGCTCATGCCCGCCGAGATGAGGGACGCGGTCCGGGCGGAAGCGCAAACCATGTGCCCGTTATACGATGAATCGTGCACGTGATTGGAACCCCAGCTGATCTCCCGTCAAGATCCGGCTTCTCCGATCATCTGCAGTTCAATTTGCTTCATTTCATAACCTTTTTAAAGGTTTCCCTTTTTTCTTCAACAGACGAATGAAGGTGCTCCCACTTGTTATCCAAACGTTTTACCTCTTGGTCGATCTCATCCATCTGAAGGGAGGAGTCACGAAAGGCCTTTTTCGTTTGTTCAATTCGCGGTTTTTGCCGATTCAACCGCTCAAGCCACTCTTTGTAGTAAAAACGGGAAAATTCAATAAGATGATGCTCCTCAAGAGGCGCCCCCTCCCATGTACGACCAATAAAACGAATCATCTCCTGCGGCAGATAACTCGTGTGCAAGCGCGGTTCGACAGGAAGATCCAACGCTTCGGGCAGCCGGCTAATCGAGTGTGTAATGTAGACTAAAAGTACCCCGAAAGAGCAAAGTGAAATCCCCGGAAAAAACAAGCAGAAATCCCCCAATAAATCGTGGGGGAATAGACCGCAACAGAAGACTCCTGTATCCTATTCATAGAGAGAAGCGAAAGGTTATGGGGACGGGGAGATGCTCAAGATGGGACAGATCGAGACGATCAAAGATTTATCCGGGTTTTATTTTTATATTCGACTAATTAAAACTGCTTACCAGTATTCGTTCACACACTGCTCAAGAAAAAATGAGCTCTGCGAAATTATCCAAGCGTAAGAAATCGCCGCCCAGCTCTCGTCAACGAAAGCGAGCGGCGACAACTCGGCTGACACGAGGTCTGTCAAAGAACTGCTGGTCATCCAGGAGCTTTATCGTCATCATCGCGCTGCTGCACGCTAGACCCGTCGTGCACGGCTAAAAAGCGAAATGTTCAGCATGCCCTGCTTAAACGATACGCGCCAATCCTCACCTGTCTCATACCTGTGCCCATGGTGTCTGGGCACTCGACCTCGCCATCGATTGTGGTGAATCAGAAATACGTGGGGTGCTGCACCGTTATCGTCAGGAACAACTGTTTATGCGGTCAGGGGTGAAACTGTCGCGTCAGTCGATAGCGAACTGGCTGATCGCAGACACGAGCAGCGGGTAGTGGCTCTCACCACTGTACGGCTAAATGGACGCCGAATGACTGAAACGGGATATCATGCAGTAGTTATCTTGCCAGATTACCACTACATTGATCTGTTCATTCACTCGTCCTCGGCCAGCCGCCAGTTGTCCATGTTTTCTCCAAGTATCCGACAACCGCCCACGCCATCAGACTGCTCACAATCGTGAACGGTGTTTCCGGGTACAGACTGATCAAAGTAAAACTGACCGTATTGTTCAAGGCATGCAACACCATCACAAGCAGGATGGAGCCTGATCGTTCAAAGATAAAATTGGTGATATAGTTCATGGCGACGATGGACGCTGTAAATCCAATCAGAGAAGGCACAAGAACAGCCAGCCCCGCGTCCACATACAAAATAAAGAGCAACGGATAGTGCCATAATGCCCAGATGAAGCCCCCCTTCCATGCAGCGTGCCAGAAATCTTGTTCCCTTGTCTTCAAATAAGGATACAGATATCCGCGCCAACCAAACTCCTCGGTTCCGCTTGTCAGCACATTTGAAATGAAATATCCGATTACGGATAACGCAACCGCTTGCCATGTTGCATCCGCCAAACTGCTGAGCAGGATGCTGAGTACGAACATCGGAATTGCGATCACGATCGGAATAGATAATGCGAAACGGATATCAGCTCGACCCGGACGTCTGAACAGTATAACTCCCTCTCGGGTACGGACCGCAAGGAATCCGAGCAAAGGACCGAACACGCCTAGTGCGAATAACAGTTGAACAATGGAAAAATTTCCGGCAAGATGAAAAATCGTCATATCCGTTCGTAAAAAATGGTCTGTCGATCTGCTCCACCGATAAGCTGAAATCCAACACCCCCATGTCCAACCGAAAGAAATGATCAGATACACAATCAATGCTGATTTCCGAATCATGTTTATTTCTCCTTTTCTGTTCATCTACAATGAAAAGCTCTCAGGATCTTTTCCCAAGAGCTTCATTGCAATGGTCGTTACCGATGGCAGGAAAATCTCAACCTTTCGGAAATGATTTGTGTTGATTAAGTTATCATAACATGAGCGGAAACTGCGTCCAAGACGGAGGCTCCATGGCTAATTGTAATTCTTTTGGTATCATGGCTTTTCAATCAGGGTATTTGAGGTATGCCTTTTATCTGCTGGCGCTATCCCACAAAGCAAAGAACTTCAGGGGATGTTTCCTTATTGTGATCAGGAAAATTGTCCAGTAACGTTCGTTCTTCGATTTTAGCCTGGGTTAGTTACAGGTATCCAACCCGTTAGCAGCGCTCCGCCTTCCGAATGGTTGCCTGCGGAGAGCTCACCTCCGTGAAGCCTTACAATTCGTTGTGAAATGGTCAGCCCTAATCCGCTACCTCCAGTTGAACGATTTCTAGATGCTTCACCACGATATAGAGGTTCAAAAACTCGATGTAGTTCTTCCGAGGAGAAGCCCGGGCCGGTATCACGGATCATAAACTTTATTTTGTTACCTTCTTTATAACATTGAACAACAATTTCACCATACGAGGGTGTGTGTCTGACGGCATTATCCAACAAATTGTTCATCGCTCGTTCCAATAAATGCACATCACCGTTAATGAAGCAGTCGTCTTCAATATGGGTCGAAATCGAGAGGTTCTTTTGGCGAGCTAGCGGACTTAAACTGTCAATCGATTTCAGGATGATGAATTTAATATCAATCTTCTGATGATGAAGATCCATCTGCACATGCTCCATCTTTGTAAATGTGAACAGGTCCTCTACCAACCGGTCCAATTGCGCCGATTTTTCCTTACAAACGGCCAAATATTTGGTTATTTTATCCGGGGATTGGGCAATGCCTTGTTCCAGACCATCCAAGTAACCTCGTAAAGCGAACAATGGGGTACGCAAATCATGAGCGACAGCTGTAATGACGAATCGGCGCTCTTCTTCCAATTCCGCTTGTTTTTGAAAAGCTTTTTGCATTCCATTCACCATCATTTCGAATGCATCGCGTACCTCAGAGATTTCGGTGATATAGGATCCAGGCAACTCTACGTCCCAATCTCCTGCAGCGACTTTTCTGGCTGCAAAGCTCATCTTTTCGAGAGGCTTAAGAAGAAACCTTCGCATTTCAACACCGACAATAAAAAAAGCTAACAATAGCCCGGTAAATATCGAAATGAACTTAGCCGCATTTGACTTCGGAAGATAAATAATGACCTTTCCGAGCAAATGCCCGTCCTCTATAATGGAGAACCGTTCGGTAGAAGGCAATATGCCATGGCTCTGTGGATTAGAACGGTAAATTTCTTGATCTGATGCAGATAGAATAGCCGCTTCCATTTTCGCTTGTTGCAACTCATGATGCAATTGGTTTTGCCAATTCGGATCCCTCCATTTGTTCGAATTGGTTTCGATCAGCTGTACGATCTTCTCGATCCATTGTCCTTGCAGAATCTCGGCTTGAGCTCCGTTTTTTGCGAAGCTGAGCGTTTTTGTCTCTATGAAGTGTGTTGTCACATAAAAGATCCACGGCACTAACATTAAGAAGAAGAAAAGCAGTATAGTAAACGAACGAATACGAAGTGTTCTCATCTTAACCTCCCTCGAAGCGATACCCTATTCCCCATACGTTGACTAGGTATTGAGGATGGTTCGGATCGGATTCAATTTTCTCGCGAAGTCGACCGATGTGCACCCGAATCGTATGCCTGTCACCTACCCCATTCCAAAATTTCGAAAGTATCTGTTCATATGAAAAAACATGCCTGGGGTGTTCGGCAAATAATCGCAATAATTCATATTCCCTCGGGGTGAGCACTACACTCTTCCCATCCACGAATACTTCTCTTGTGGATAGATTTAGCTTGATGCGGCCAAAATCCAAGATTCTCTCACTCATTTGCAGTTGGGAAACAGAACGTCGTAGTACAGCTTTTATCCTGGCTACAATTTCACCGGGTGAAGCGGTTTTGACAATATAATCATCGCCGCCGAGCGTCAGGCCGCGAATCTTGTCCACATCGTCGCTGCGTGCGCTCAAGAAAAGGATCGGAACGTTACTCTTCTCCCGAATCCGGCGACATAACTCAAACCCGTTTTGACCCGGCATCATGATGTCAAGAACAATACAATGAATGGAATTCTGCTCAAACAATGTCCAAGCTTGAACAGAATCGCAAGCGGTTATAACGCGATAATTTTCATACTCTAAAAAGTCGCTCAATAGTTCAACAATGCTTTGATCATCGTCTACAACCAGTATGGTACTGATTTCACTCATGAATATCCCACCTTTGAAAACTAGTTTATCATTTAACCCCATGCAACAAACAGAACCACCTAATTTGTGATGATTTGTTTATTGTTTTGTGACCTTTATACAACTTCATTTGAGATACTCGTTTGTTACGATACTTCTTGCCGAGTCGGACAGCAAATATCGCGAGTTAGGGCCCGTTCTACGCAAAAACGGATGAAGGAGGTTGACAAACTTGGAATACGGAAGTTTCTCATTTTTTCCATTCGGTGCTCTATTTTGTCTTACGCTTTTTTCTTTTGTCGCAATTCGAATTTATCTGATTCGTCATCGCTACAGAGATTCCAATCCAAAAGACCGTGACATCGCATTGATTCTAAAAGGTCGGATGGCGAGTGGTGAAATCGACGAGAAGGAATATCACAGGCTGAAGGATCTTCTGACAAAATAACTTTTCCCTGATACGATCCGCAGGTTCGAGGATCAATCTATTGACTTTGAATATGAGGAGGTTTATGGATGTTAACGGTTCAAGTCGTGCTTTTTGATGGCTTTGACCTTCTGGATGCCATTGCACCTTACGAAGTTTTTTGTGCCGCGGCAATGTATGCTGAACACGCGTTAAGCGTAGAATTCGTTACCGCTGAAGGGCCGAGATCCGTCACCAGCGGCATCAACGGGTTAAAAATTGAAGCGAGTGGCAGACTGAACCCGGAACGAACAGGCATCATTCTTGTACCTGGCGCGTCGGGCGACGTCGAAGGAGATGGGCCGAATTCGCCCCCAGCCATTCTGTCGCGGGCACTGAATACCGAATTGGTTGAAATGATTGAGCAAGCACTCGGGCAAAATGACATCATCGTTGCCACGGTTTGCGGCGGTTCCCTGTTACTGGCCATGGGAGGGCTCTTGGAGGGCAGACCAGCGGTAACGCATCATCTGGGCATGGATGTACTTGGAGCAACCGGAGCCATTCCCGTTCCTGCACGCGTAGTGGATAGCGGCAACCTGGTCACTGGTGGCGGCGTTACTTCGGGACTCGATGTAGCGCTGTATCTGGTGGAACGCGAGCTTGGACCGCGCATCGCGCACGCGGTAGAGCAACTGTTCGAATACGAACGGAGAGGAACGGTCTGGCGGGAAGAAGGAAGGGCGCCTGGCTCTCACAAGGCAGAGACCGACGAAGAAACGAACGCGACGAACAATATGGGGATGATTTATGATACCCCGGATATAAAATTACCCGGAGAATCTGACTTCGACGGGGATTGGGATACAACAATTGCTACGCCTGTTGGTAAACTGGAGGTCAAGCTCTCCATTTCCATAAGGAATGGGTTGGTCCAAGGCCAGGCTACACAAGGGGATGAGACGGTCGAGTTTATAAATCCCTTACTTCAGGACAATAAGCTCACCTGGTCGCTGCGCGTCACGAAACCTATGCGGTTAAATCTAAAATTCGAAGTTACCGTGCGTGGAGATGACATGATTGGATTCGCCAGGGCCGGCATACTGCCTGCATCCAAATTAACAGGCAAGCGTGTTACCTAACCCATAAATGCGATTTGGCAATTAAAATGAGGGGATGGATCGCATGAAGGAGTGGAAAATATCATACGGCTTATTGGCCTGCATCAGTATTCTATTTATCCTTTACGCTTTGGTGGCCAATTTTATTATCGATCCCGAAGCAAAGGCGTTTATAAGCCATAAAATCGGCCTGAAGCGCGAACTTAATCTTCCGGTCTGGATCAACGTTATGCACGTTCATGTTGCGTTTGCCTGCATCGCCATGGCGACAGGGTTGCTCAACTTCTCCAACCGCGTCCTTGAAAAAAGCCGCAAGTTCCACCGTATAAACGGCTACGTTTATTTAGTATCCGTCCTTCTTGTCGTGATTACTTCCGGATATATGGCTCCTTATGCTACCGGAGGAAAAATAAGCAGTATGGGGTTCAACGCTCTTAATCTAATATGGCTGTTTATCACCATTACGGCGCTTGTACAAATCAAAAAGAAACGCATCATTCGGCACCGGAACTGGATGATCCGAAGTTACGCCTTTTGTTTTACGAACATGACAATTCATCTCATCACCTCCCTTTTTTATCAGGGATTTGGTCTCAACTACGCTACCAGCTATACAATAGGGGTTTACGGCTCTATTGTGCTGCTGTTGATCATTCCTAACATCATTATCAGAAATATCAATCGATCCAGAAAGGCAGTGGTAGGATGAAAAAAATTATAGGAGTACTCATGTCGTTTGTACTAGTTCTATGTCTAGTTACCTCTGCAGCAAGTGCGAATTCAAAAAAAAATAATGATCCATTCAAAGACAAAAGGATGCATGTTCAAATCGTCTTGTTCGATGGTTTCGATCTGCTGGACGCATTAGCACCATACGAAGTATTTGCTGCTGCGGGAATGTACTCAAACGGAGCAGTTACTGTGGAATTGGTTTCCGCGGAAGGCAAGCGTTCTGTCCCGAGCGGTCTGAACGGGCCGGCTCTCGAAGCGCAAGCTGCATTAGACCCCAAGCGTCCTGGAATCATTTTGGTGCCCGGGGCTTCGGGCAAGCCAGCAGGAAATTCGGAAGATACCATTCCGAATATTTTAAAGAAGGCCATGATGACGGGCTTGTCGGAGAAATTGAAACAAGCTTTTAACAATGAGGAAGTTATTGTAGCTACAGTATGCGGTGGTACACTGCTGCCTGCGATGGGAGGTTTGTTGAAAGATAGACATGCGGTTACCAATCAAATAGGCATGGAAGCGTTAGGAGCTCTCGGTGCAATTCCGATTGAAGCAAGAGTCGTTGAAGATGGTCCTCGCTTCGTAAGCGGGGGAGGCGTGACTTCGGGTCTTGATGTGGCCTTGTATTTGGTTGATCGTGAGTTAGGTCCTCAAATCGCAAATGCTGTAGAACAGTTATTCGAGTACGAGAAAAGAGGCACGGTGTGGCGAGCGGAAGGCATTGCGCCGATCCATTTTGACGAAAACTAATACCGATCCGATAAGAGCAACAGCGGCAGACTAGGATGATGCAAAACACCCTGGCCTGTCCGCTGTTGTTGGCTCGATCACAGGCCAAAAGAATACAACTGGCCTGGGTTTGGCTAAATTTTCTTGGGACTGACTTGCATCTTATCCAAAACAAAGTTATCATAGATACATGAAGTCTTTAATTCGAATGGAGGAGTGCTATGAAAACTCACAAGCCACTGATTATGCGTTTGAGGTGATGTTCCATTTACTGGCAACAACGCCGGACAAGATTACTAGACCCATCTTATGACAAATTAAAGATATTATATATCCATAGTATATTTAATCGAAAGGAAGATCACGATGGCTATTCAACATGCGAAAGATTCTACTTTTAATGAGATGGTGCAAACGGAAGGTATAACAGTAGTGAATTTTTGGGCCGCTTGGTGCGGTCCATGCAGAATGTTTGCACCTGTATTAGAGGAGTTTGAAAGGGAAGCAAATGATTCCATTAAAGTCGTTAAAGTTAATGTAGACGAAAATCCGGTAACCTCTTCACAATTTCAGATTATGAGCATCCCGACAACCATTATATTCAAAGATGGACAGCCTCTATATAAAGAAATAGGCATATTGTCGAAAGGTGAACTGCAGCAGCTTGTTGGCTCCAAATAAATCAACAAAAAAGGGGAGATTCTTTTGATTTATGATTGTGCTATTATCGGCGGAGGCCCGGCAGGACTCAATGCGGCTCTGGTACTTGGGCGGGCCAGACGCAGTGTTGCGTTATTTGATAACAGCCAGCCCCGAAATGCGGTTACACATGCCTCTCATGGATTTATAACAAGAGACGGTGTGACACCCGCCGAGTTTAGGCGTATTGCATATGAGGAGGTTCTGGGGTATCCCTCCGTTGAACTTTTACCTTGGGAGGTAACCGAGATTCACCGGACTGATCACAGGTTCGTCGCCGTGGCGTCAACCGGAAAACGGATTGAAGCACGCAAATTACTGATCACCACTGGACTTAGGGAGATTTTCCCGGATATTCCAGGTTTGCGTGATTGTTATGGAACAAGTTTGTTCAGTTGTCCCTACTGCGATGGTTGGGAGCTTCGAGATCAGCCGCTAATTGTTGTTTCCGAGAACTCTGGAGTGTTTCATATGGCCAAGCTGCTCTATACCTGGAGTAAAGATCTTGTGGTTTGTACAAATGGGCATGCGGTTCTGGACAACGATCAAAAACAACTGTTGAAATCCAGAAACATCGAAGTGGTTGAACAAGCAGTAACGATGTTTATCGGTCATGAGGGGAAATTGCGGCAGGTGGAATTTGCAGATGGCACGCGAATCGAGAGAACGGGAGGATTCATTACACCGGAATGGAAACCGAAGGCGTCTTTTCAGGGTTCGCTTGGTTATGAGGTAAATGAGTTTGGCGGTATCGCCACAAATGAGTGGGGCAAAAGCTCGGTTCCAGGTGTGTATGCCGCCGGGGATGCAGCTTACGTCATGCCTTCCCAGTTGATTTATGCCGCAGCAGGCGGAAGCAAAGCGGCGATTGGCATCAACATGGAGCTGACCGAAGAGGATTTCGTTTAGCTCTAAGTGGACATGTCCTTCTCTTGGGGAAAAGTTTCTTAGAGAGAAGGACTTTTTTCAAAAGTCATAAGTGTAATGACTGCATCAAACAGAAAGGGATGAAGAGGATGATGACGAACGATTTTTTTAATGATGCCGTTTGGGAAGCAGCTTGGAAGAAGGATCCAGATACAGCGATTAGCAAAATGAAAAAAGTTGGAATTGATCCAGCACATACTTTTGACCATAGGGCAAAGTCATTTAACGAGCAGGCGTTTAGCGAAGAAGGCAGGCGAAGAACAAAACGGATAATGAATTGGCTGGAAAGTCAGGGTGTGACATTTAAAGATACCTCCATATTAGACATTGGAGCGGCCTCAGGCGGATTTACAGTGCCGTTTGCGGAGAGAGGGGCTAGTGTTACTTCTGTGGAGCCTAGTCTTCCATTAGTTGAGCTCTTGAAAAGTAATATAACGGGATTAAAGAACGGGAATGTAGAGATTGTGGCTGAGCCTTTTGAAGACATTGATATTCAAGCAAAGGGGTGGGAAAAAGCCTTTGATTTCGTATTTGTCTCCATGTGCCCGGTTATTGCCGACTGGGAGAGTGTGGAGAAAGTGCTGAGCTGCGCACGACAGTATTGCTATATCAGCCTGTCTGTCGGCTCCAGGGAGCACAGTCTGGTAAAAGAGATTTGGCCTTTGGTCACTGATCAGCCCATGAAAACGGAACATTTGGAAATGGCTTATTTGCTCCATTTACTGTATCTCAAAGGGTATTCCTATCAGTCGCTCGTAACCCGGGAAATGAAATCTACAGAGGTACCTAGAGACACGGCGCTCCAGGAGGTGATGGAATGGCTGAGAATCTTCGGTTTGCCTGCGGACGACCAGAACAGGAAAATCATAGCCAATTATTTGGAACGGACCTATCCGACGGATAAGGTTGTCATCCAGCAGGGTGGGCGTTTTGGCAAGGTGCTTATTCAGTTGAAGGATCAGAGCATGTACACCGGTGTCCAAGAATTTTCCCATAAGTAATTTCTTTAACTATATAATGGACAAAAAATATCTGTAATATCTACAAACTGGAGTGTCTGTAGTAAATTGAGGAACGTTATGAAAAGAAAACCTGTAATCATTGTCGCATCTCTAATCGTCGCGAATTTTTTGGCACAACTCATGCAAACCATGCTGAACACGGCTTTGCCACAAATGATGCTTGACCTTGGAATCCAGGTCAATCGGGCGCAATGGCTGATCACCGTCTATCTTCTGGTTTCTGGAATTGTCATCCCTGTGACGGGATTCCTGATCGGAAAATACTCGACGCGAACCCTGTTTTTCGCATCCGCTGGGGCCTTTACGACAGGGACGCTAATTGCCGGCTTCTCCGTCGACTTCACATTGATCCTAAGCGGACGAATTATTCAGGGGATTGGCGCCGGATTGCTGGTACCGGTGTTCCTGAATACGATTATCCTAGTGTTCCCAAAGGAAAAACTCGGGGCAGCGATGGGACTGGCCAGTCTCATTGTGGGACTCGCCCCTGCACTGGGGCCGACGATTTCCGGCTTCGTGATTCAACATCATTCTTGGAGAATCTTATTCTATGGGGTGGCGCCCATAGCGATCGCGAACCTGTTTGTCGCCTATTATTGCTTGGAAAACGTTTGGGATACGCATAAAGCGAAATTGGACTGGAGATCGATTCTTTATTCAAGTTTGGGCTTCGGCAGTCTGTTGTATGGATTTAGTATCCTTAGCGATCAGGGAAAAGGGATTCAGCTTGCGCTGACCTTCCTTATCGTGGGATTCGCACTGTCGTTTCTGTTTGTGAAGCGCCAATTCAAACTGGCCGTCCCTTTGCTTGATTTCAACGTATTTCGTTACCCGAGATTTACTTATGCATCGATTATAGGCGTAGTCCTGTTCATTGTGATGGCCGGGGTGGAACTGCTGCTCCCGATATATGCACAAAATGTCAGGGGACTACTGCCTAGAGAATCGGGGCTAATGCTGCTCCCAGGTGCATTGCTGATGGGGGTGTCCGGAGTGGTATCGGGTAAAATCTACGACCGTTATGGCGGTCGCTATTTGATTCGGATCGGCTTCTTCGGGATAGCCGCCGTAACGGCTCTATTAACGATAGCGCTATCGATTCACGCTCCGTATGGTCTGTTGGTAGGGTTATATGCGTTGCTTATGACCGGGGTCGGTTTTATGATGACCCCAATTACTGCTTTTGCCATGGCGAGCTTGCCGAATTCGATGATGAATTACGCTTCGCCGATGACCACGGCCATACGTACATTGGGCATGTCAATGGGCGGGGCACTGCTCATCACCCTGGTGACAATTACCGCAGATTATAGCTCATTCTCTTTTCCGATCAATATGCATCAAGGAATTCAAGCCGCGTTTTGGTCACTAGCCCTCGTTGCAGCGAGTGGTTTTCTTCTTACTTTCTTTGTTCCATATGGTAAAGGTTCAGTGGAATCGTAGGTCTTGGAGTGTTGCCAGTTACAACCAATAAAGGAGTAATAAGGGAGGCGATATTTGACATAAGCCAATATAAAAAGTTATTATGGGCACATAAAGTCCATAATTGAGGTGAACATCACGTTATGAAATTTTCTAAAGCGACAAACTATGCTCTTCATACGATGCTCTTTCTTGCCGCATTCCCGCCGAACAAACTTATCGGCGTACAGCAATTGGCGGAGAGACAAGAGGTTTCTCCAACGTATTTATCCAAAATCCTTACCAAGCTGGTCAAGGCAGGAATGATTGAATCGACTTCAGGAGCCAATGGTGGATATCGCTTAAAACGGAATTGGGAAGAAATCTCGTTTCTCGACGTGATTCATGCCATTGAAGGCTCCGCCTCCTTATTCGACTGTGAAATGAATCATGGATCAGAGTGTTTAGTTCAGAAGGTGATGGTATCGGCTGAAGAGAAAATGGAGGACTTTTTAAAAAACCAAAAATTATCTGAGATTGCTAAGAAAATGACGGTAGTTCTTTGAAGAAAAACTGTTTTTATGAGAATGGTTTATTTTATTAAACCGTTTGGGAAAAGCATGAAAGGAAGATATACAAACGGCATTGAACAAGATTGTGCTGCGTTAGATTGATACCATTGTCCTCTCGACCGCATCGATGTCGCGAAGAAGAGCTCTCGATATACCTTAATGGTGAATCGAGAGCTCTTCTTTTGCATATTCGGAAACTTGTCGAATGCAGGAGCCTGGAGGGTCTGGTTTAATTCGTGAAATGATGGGTCAGGAATCGGGATGATGGACTGAAAAATAAAGTATTAGACGGGAAAGCACTCGTCCCTATTCTTCCTCCGCAGGATAAATTGCCGACGTTCGGACAATATCGTTACTGGTTCAAGACTTGGAAGATACCTTAAAAAGGCGGATTAGTTTGCGTTCTCAATTGACAAATATAATAGTATTTGTTACCGTGGATTTTTCTCGGGAAGTCATCACCAGTTCAAGCACCCAACCCAAAAGGGACGAACAACCGTCAAACATCCTGACAAAGACATTCCCGTTCCTACGCTCAAAAGCATTGAACGGCGGTCGGGGTTAAAGTTTGAATAGCCCCGGCTCCCTCCCGACCATTCAAAGGAGGTATCCGACATGAAGAAGCCGGAGCGATATTTCTACCCTGCCGTTTTCACTTATGACCCCGGCAAGGAAATCGCTGTTGTTTTCCCTGATCTGGATTGCGCGACAAGCGGAACGGACGATCACGATGCGCTTTTGTCCGCGCGGGAACTGCTCGGCATTGTCCTGTACGGGCTGGAAGAAGATGGCGAACCTATTCCCGCTCCAACGCCGCTTTCCCAGATTCAAACCACGCAAGCGAACGAACGCGCTGTGCTGATTGATGTCTATATGCCATCTATCCGCAGGCGCAAGTGAACCGTTCTGTCAATCGGACGGTCACGCTTCCGGCTTGGCTGAACGCCGCCGCGCTGGAGAAGGGCATTAACTTTTCACAGGCACTGCAATCCAAGCTGATGCAGGAATTGGGCATTGATCGCGTGAACGATGCGAAGTGCTTCCTACACAGTCACATTCGCACTCCCGGCGCAACCTTTCCCGGCTTGGACGTTTTCTTGAATGTCTCGTATGGATTTCACCTCACGATAATTTGCAACAGCATAACTGCCAATGGAATAAGAATCCACCCAATAGGAAACAATGATAATGATGAGATGTGAGAATCTGGAGGTTCGTCGATGGCAGGAAAAAAACAAAATCTATTGATTAAGAATGATTTTTTCGGAGACATTCAATCAGCCCTCGGGTTCCCTCCAGACTTGGTCTGCCGATCCTTGTTTGTCCAAGGGGAACAAACCGTGCAGTGCGTATATCTGGAATCGATGGTCAATAAAAAAACGATTGACGAATACATTTTGAAATCGTTCACGGAAAATACGTTTTCCGAAGGGGAAGCGCCTCGTTCCGCCGAAAGCGGTTTTTTGCGCGAATTTTCCTTTTCCGATCCATATGAACAGTTGCGGGAACATGCCGTAAAAGCACTCCTTGCAGGCCATTGCGCACTAACCGATTTTGCAAGGGAGCGCGTTTGTCTCATCAATGTGACCGAATCCAAACAACGCTCCATTGAAGAACCGAAGTCGGAATCGACCATTCGCGGGCCGCACGAAGGCTTTACGGAAAGCATTCTGACCAATGTGGGGCTTGTCCGCAAAAGAATCCGCAACCCATTCCTCCGGTTTGATAAAATGAACATCGGCAATCAAACCGGGACGACTTTGCTTATGGTGTACATGGAGAACCTCGCCCCGGAATCGCTGGTCCGGGAAGTGCGCGGCAGATTGTCAGCCATCCGGACGGACAGTGTGCTGGAAAGCGCTTATGTGGAGGAATTCATCCAGGACCGGATTTGGTCTCCTTTTCCGACGCTTACCAACACCGAACGCCCTGATATGGTAGCTGCCCAGTTGCTGGATGGTAAAGTGGCCGTGATGGTGGACGGAACGCCCAACGTCCTGCTTGCCCCCATGACGTTTTTCGAGTTTTTCAGTTCTCCTGAAGATTATTATCAGCGGGCGGACATCGCCACGTTTATTCGCTGGATTCGGTTGATTTCCTTTTTTACGGCCGTGTTCGTCCCTTCCTTGTATGTCGCGGCCACGACGTTCCACCAGGAACTGATCCCGACCCAACTTCTGATCAGTTTGTCCGCCCAGCGGGAAGGGGTTCCCTTCCCCGCCATCTTCGAAGTGTTGTTAATGGAAGTCGTGTTTGAAATTATCCGGGAAGCGGGGCTGCGTATGCCGCGAGCGGTCGGACAGGCGCTTTCGATCGTGGGGGCGATTGTACTGGGGCAGGCGGCGGTGGAAGCCGGTCTTATTTCCGCCGCGATTGTCATTGTCGTAGCCATAACCGGCATCACCAATTTTGTCGTTCCGGTTTACAGCTTCGGCATGTCACAACGCCTGCTTCGCTTTTCGTTCGTGCTGTTGGCCGGCTTTATGGGCCTTTTTGGCATTTTATGCGGTGCCCTGTTTCTGGTTGCCCATCTGGTGTCGCTTAATTCATTTGGCGTTCCTTACTTCACTCCCGCTTCCCCGTCCATAGGAACCGATTGGAAAGATGTGTTGGTGCGGCTGCCCCGGCCCTGGCTGGATCCGAACGGTCTGCCCGGATATATTCGGAATATGAAGAGAAAAAGGTAATCTGGAGGAACAAACATGACCAACCGGTATGCAGCGGGTCTGTTCATCCTGATGATGTTTACCGCCCTGCTTACGGCTTGCTGGGACAGGACGGAGATGAACGAACTGGCGCTGGTCAGTATGATGGGGGTGGACAGCGATCCGGAGAGCGACAAAATAACCGTGTATTACCAGATCATCAACCCGCTCAGCGGCACTTCCGCCAAAGGTACGCCGGGAGGCGAACAAGCCCCTGTGTACACTTACGAAATCAGTGGATCGTCTTTTGGAGAAATCAAATCTACGATTTACAAAATGTTGCCGCGCAAGTTATTTATGGCCCACTGCAAGGTGCTGCTCGTTTCCCAGCGGGCCGCCAAACAAAACATGCGCGATATTGTCAACTTTATCGAAATGCAACCCAACGGCCGCTCGTCGGTCCCGATGCTGATTGTCGACGGATCGATATCTCAGGTCATGAGAACATTAACTCCCCTGGAGCGGGTGCCGTCTGACACGATCGATTCCAGGCTCGACCTGCTGATCCGGAATTCGCTCCTAGTGGGAAAACAGATCAAGGTCAGTGATGTCATTGAACGGATGGAAAAGTCAGATACGATCGTATTACCGTTGATCACCGGAATGACAGAGGCACCTTCTTCCAACAGCGGGGAAAGGTCGGCGGATATCGACGCCAATCAAAACAACTTTATCATCCGAGGCGGGGCGGTTTTCCGTGATTATCGCATGGCGGGCAAACTGAATGATACGCAGCTGGTCTGGTACCATTTGCTAAATGGCGATCGAGGTCGCCACGTGCGACAGTTTCAGGTGGAAGGAAAACAGGTATCCGTGGAATTGAGACTGGTTCGCATAAAACGTGAGGTCTTCTGGAAATCCGACCAACCTGTCGTTCGGATCCGCTTGGACCTCGAACTTTCCACTGCCTATACAATCGAGTTCGTCCCGAAGTCTCGGAACGAGGTGGAGAGACTTGAAAACAGACTGAATCAGATCATAGCAGACGAGTCGCTTGCTTTCTATCAAATGATAAGGGAGCGTGGCTGGGATCTGTTAAGCATCAACGACTTGTTGCGCAAACAAACGCCAAATCATCCGGATATCGACCAAGCGGCGAAAAATGCACAAATTGAGATTCGTGCAAATACCCGGCTGCTCCGAACGGGAAGCATGAGTCAACCTTATGGAGGAACAGGATGAAGCCAATGATTTCCCGATTCCAGTTTTATCTGCTGACAATCAATTATATCCTCGGAACCACCCTTTTCGTGCTGATCGGGCGGCTGGTCGTACAGGCGGGACAGGATGCCTGGCTCATGCCCTTGTGGGCAGGAAGTTTTGGCATACTCGTCGGTCTGTTCTGGATTTTTCTTTTCCGATATTACCCGGGCAAAAGTCTGGTGCAAATCCCGCTGGAAGCTTGGGGACGTTCTCTGGGAACGCTTGTTTCCGTCCTGTATTTTCTTTATTTCTGTATTTTGGCTGGATGGGCTCTTCGAAATTTAAGCGATTTTTTAAATGGAACCATCATGCCGGAGACGCCGAAAACCGTTTTTCACGTCATGTTTTTGCTTGTCGCCTTTTACACGGTCGCTCAGGGGACGGAAGCCATCGGACGATTAAATCAAATCATCACTCCGTTTTTGTTCTTCCCGTTCTGGTTTGTTCTGTTGCTGGCAATGGTGAACTGGGATTGGGGAAGACTTCAGCCAGCTTTCCATTCCGGCCTGGGTGCCATTTTGCAATACCATTCCTTTTTGGGCTTTCCCTATATGGAAGCCATAGCGCTCACGATGCTTTTTCCGCTGGTCAAACAGGGGGCAACACGCCCCTTTTTGCTTGGGTTGATGACCGCTTCCCTTTCTCTTAGCATGACCTTGTTTATGATTATCGGTTTATTAGGAGTGGAGAGGGCGTCACAACTTACCTTTCCAGTGTATACGACCGTGCAGGAAATTTCCATCGGAGAGGTGATCGTCAACATCCATTCCATTATCTCCGTTATTTTACTGATTCTGATTTTTATCAAGCTGTTGGTACTCGTTTACGGAGCTTCCGAAACGCTGCGTCAAGTATTTCGTCCAAAAACCCGGTGGCCTCATTTTCTGGGTTTGACGATTTTGTTGTCGGCGACCGCCTTGTCCATCTATGAAAACCCGATCCAAAACGAGGAATGGGATGAAAAATATACATTCATATATGACAGTTTCTTTGTTCTACTGATCCCCTTTTTGTTGCTAGTGACAACATGGGTCAAACGCACGTTCGAGAAGCGAAAAGGAGGATGAATTGAACATGTTGATGCTTCACATCCTGCTGGCGCCTTTGATAGGTTTACCGATGTTGGGATTGCTTCGAAAGAGACTTTATCGGGATGCAGCAGTTTTTGGGGCTGTATCTGTTATTGGATACGGATTATGGATTTGTATCGTGAATCATCGTCCTTTTATCATTACGATTTTTATTGAAAGAATGATTGAAATGTTAAAATCCATTTCAACGACGATGATATAAACGTAGAATGAATTGTTTTGCGGGTTCTTCCCGGTTCTGTACTACTATGATCCGCCAATCCTTGTGAATAGTCAACATCATAACTTTTCCGCGTTGTGTAACCAGGGATAGCCCCGCCAAAATAAAAGATTTTTGGTAAAATGGTAAGGAAAATGTTCATTCCTGATGCTTATAGTCAAAGGGAGGGGCTAACCATGATCATAGCCACGAAACTTCATATTCCCCGATCGCGAAGCTCGCTTGTTGCGCGTTCCCGTCTCACCCGGCTTTTGCATGAAGGGTTGGATCGCACGCTTACGTTGATCACAGCTCCAGCCGGCTATGGCAAAACGACATTGCTCGGCGAGTGGGTGATGACGCTGGAAAATCCCGTCGCCTGGGTCTCGCTTGATCAAGGGGATAATGATCGCATGCGCTTCTGGGCACATACCCTTGCAGCGTTAAAACAAGCTTATCCGTCTTTTAACGAACAGGCCGTGCTTCGTCATGCCGTGGAAGATCCATCGGGAGTTTCACTGATTGCCGCGCTCGTCAACGGGCTTCATCGTATCTCGCAAACAACGGTGCTCGTTTGGGATGACTTTCATCATATCGAAGAAACGTCCATCTTGCAGGGCGTCACTTATCTGCTGGAACGTTTACCACTACATGTCCATCTCTATCTTGCAAGCCGAAATTCTCCAGCGCTTCCTCTTTCCAGACTACGAGCAGAAAATAGGCTGATCTCGTTGGAGGCGAGCGATCTCCGGTTTGTGCCGGACGAAACGACTGAATTTTTTGCGAAGTGCGGTGGTATACAATTATCCAATGAAGATGTGGCGACCGTACAAAAAAAGACAGAGGGTTGGGCAGTGGCGATGCGACTGGCGGTCTTGTCAATGCACGAACATACCGATCCCGTATCTCTAATCCGGAAGATGGCGGGGACGGAACGTGATATATCGGATTACTTCTTTGATGAGGTGTTAGCCCGACAATCCGCAACGATGCAGCAATTTTTACTCTATACTTCCATTTTGGACCGGATGAAGGGCGAACTTTGTCAAGCGGTAACCGGTATAGCCGAAAGTCATGCGTATCTGCAACAATTAGACAAGGAAAGCTTGTTTCTTGTAGCTTTGGACGAGTGGCGGGAGTGGTACAGGTATCATCATTTATTCCGGCAATTTTTGACGGCGCAGTTGAAAATGCGCGAGCCGCGGCAATGGCAAACACTTCACATGACAGCGGGAAAATGGTTGGAAGAGAACGGTTATCCGCATGAAGCGGTAGATCATTACCTTGCGGCTGCCGATTATGAACATGCGCTATCATTGATAGAGGTGATGACACCGGAGCTGATGACCAATGAATGGACGACGCTTTGCAAGTGGTTAAACGCAATTCCCGACACGCTGTTATTTGCCAGACCGATGATGCTGTTGACAAAACTCGCTTCCCAGTACTTGTCCGGGCATGTCGAAGCGGCCACTGACGGGTATTGGCAAGCGGTTCGCAGGCTAGAAGAGGACACAGATCCCCTTCCTCCTGAAGAAGCCGAAACATTGCAAGCCGGACTCGCTTTTCTGGCTGCATTTCGCACGTTTTTGGATCGTGATTTTGAATATGCCGTTCAATTTTCACATGAATATGTCGAGAAGCATCCGGAAGGCGATTTCTTCATTGAGTTTGGGAGCGACGTGGATGGCTATCATCCGGTGTGGGATATCTACGTGTCGGATGACAGCCTTCGATTGGCGGAGCAGGTGTTAACGTCCTTGCTGTCGATTTGGTCTGAAACCCGAAATGTCTATTTTGTTGCTCATCTTTATATCGACTTAGGCAAAATGCAGTACGAACGAAATCGCTTGGTCGAAGCGGAAAAGCTGATGCGCCAAGCCTATGATATTGGAAGATTGCATGATCATCGAAGCTTGGCGACCATCGCAGCGCTCTGGCTTGCCCGCATTGCCACCGTACAAGGAGACGAGGCGACGTCAAAGCACATATTACGCGAGCTAACCCAACTCACGTCCAAGACGGCGAATTCGCGTTTGTCCGGGAAAATCGCCTCGTTTCGCGCCATGCTGGGCAGGATGCATAGAGAAGAGAAACCGGTGAGACAATGGCTGAGAAAGAGCCGCTTGCGATTCCGTGATGAAATTCCGGTATCCATGATCAAGGAATACGATTTACTGGCCTCTATATTGGCGGAGCAGGGGAAATTCGAGGAAGCTGCAGCGTTAGCGGAGCGTCTTCTTTTCATGGCCAGAGAAACAGGACGGCAAAGCGACCGAATTCGTCTGCTCGTTCACAAGAGTATGATCCTATCCTTACAAGGAAAGGTTGCAGAATGCATGGACGTGTTGGAAGAAGCGCTTGCATTGGCGTGGCCAGAAGGGTACATTCGAACCTTTGTTGACGAAGGAGCACCTGTTGGCCAATTATTGGATCAATATATCCAACTGCGTCAAAAACAGCATCGCCGCCCCAGTCATAAGGTGCCTTTATCCTATGTGAAACGACTGCGGAGACTGATACCGCAAGTCGAAAGGGAAGCCGGTACTCTCCATGAAGGAACGGTGGTCGTTTTAACAGCCAGAGAACAAAGCGTGCTTCGGTTGATGGAAACGGGAATGTCTAATAAAGAAATCGCGCTCAAATTGAATGTTTCCCTGGCAACCGTAAAAACACACATTAACAATATGTATAGCAAATTGCAAGCAAAAAACCGATTGCAAGCGTTGGAACGTGCCAGAACACTTCGTCTGTTCTGATTCGTTCCTCTTTTTTTGCACAAATTATCTCCACCTCCCCCCTCAACCTATTCGTCTCAAGCAACAAGTAGGGTTGATCACAAAGGAAAAGGTAGTTTGTATAATAAATCGGATGAAGCTGTGAAGAGATTAACCTGAAGGAGGATTTGTAAGAGATGAATCCATGGGGGAAAAGCATGAAACAATCATATAAAAGCAATATGGGGAACGGCTTGGTGAGGTTGTGCATCGCTTTGCTGCTCATCCAGTCGTTTCTGATCACGGTACCCTATGACAACGTGTCTGCTCAAGGGAGTTTTCATCCAGCCTTGAGTGATCGTTGGGGCGGGGTCCAGCAGATTGCAGGAGGGCGTTACCATTCCTTAGCCTTAACTGCGGATGGCGAAGTGTTAGCTTGGGGATCGAATCAAGGTGGCCGAACTACGGTGCCTGTTGAAGCACAGTCCAGTATTGTCTCGGTTTCCGCAGGACAAGACCACTCTCTCGCTCTCACATCCGGCGGCGAGGTCATCGCCTGGGGAGGGGGAAGATTCGGCGAAGCCAATGTACCGGCGGAAGCGAAAAGCGATATCATAGCGATTGCAGCGGGTCCTACTGCCTTCTATTCGTTAGCCCTCACGTCCTCAGGGAAAGTCATTGCCTGGGGCTCCAATTCTAACGGTCAATCGGATGTGCCGGAAGAAGCGGAGAGCGGCGTTGTAGCCATTGCGGCGGGGTATTGGCATTCTTTAGCGTTAACGGCTGCCGGAGAAGTGATTGCATGGGGAGATGGGAGCGAAGGAAAACTCGATGTGCCTGACGAGGTGCAGGGCCAGGTAGTAGCCATTAGTGCAGGATTGCGTCATTCTTTGGCGTTAACTGCTTCGGGCAAGGTGGTTGCTTGGGGGAGCGACGTTTACGGACAATCTTCTGTGCCGGAAGAAGCGGAAAGCGGCGTTATCGCCATTGCGGCAGGGTATGTACATTCTCTGGCCTTGAAATCTGACGGCTCTGTCATTGCCTGGGGCATTTCAGACGGTTCGTGGGATGACAACGGACAAACGGTTGTACCCGAAACTGCGAAAAGCGGTGTGATCGCGATTGCAGCGGGATTCTACCATTCGCTTGCCTTGAAAGCGGATGGGACGATCATTGCCTGGGGGGATAATGATGACGGTCAATCTGATGTGCCGGAACATGTCCATGAACGTGTGAAAGCCAAACAATTGACTGCCGGGAAAAACCATTCGCTTGCGTTAACCTCCGATGGCCAAGTACTCGGCTGGGGAAGCGATCTGTACAATCGCCTATCGATTCCTGCCGATTTGCAAGATGTGCGCGCCATTGAGGTGGGGGAGGAGTTTTCTCTGGCATTAAAAGCCGATGGCACGATTGTGATCTGGGGAGACGGTTCTCATTATGCGGCGATTCCGCCTGAAGTGCAAGGACAGACAGTGGCAATCAGCGTAGGCAGCTATCACGCTTTGGCGTTGCAAGCCGATGGCACAGTCGTTGCCTGGGGTAGAGTTGAAGGGGGGGAGAATGATAAGCGGCTCGATGTGCCTGATGATTTGGATCAGGTGATTGCCGTTAGTGCAGGATTGTATCACTCCCTTGCTCTGAAGGTTGACGGTACAGTAGTGATTTGGGGAGCGAATCAATGGAACCAGCTGGATATGCCAAGTGGTCTGCATGATGTAAAAGCGATTAGCGCAGGACATTACCATTCCTTGGCGCTTAAAACGGATGGTACGGTGGTCGCTTGGGGAGATAATACGTATAAACAGTTAGAAGTGCCCGAAAACCTGCAAGATGTTGTGGCCATCAGTGCAGGTCGCCATCATTCCGTTGCTTTAAAGTCGGACGGCACGGTGGTTGCCTGGGGAGATAACACATATAACCAACTCGAAGTTCCTTCTAATTTGCGTGAAGTTGTAGCGATTTCGGCAGGTACACATCTCACGTTAGCCTTGCAAGCTGACGGAGCGATTGTCGGTTGGGGCCGTAATGTCGATGATCAACTCATCATTCCAACAAGCGATCTCGAAACGATTGAGCTAACCGATCAAAGCGGTCGGGAATTGGAACTCTTGTTTGATCCTTCGAAGCAGGAATACACGGTATTAATTGACAATCATGTTACGTTGGTGAACGTGCTCGCGACACTGGAAAATGCGGAATTTGCAGCTGTGTATGTGAATGGTGAGCGACAATCCGATCCCGCTAAAGGAGTCAATATACCAGTAACCGATGAGCAAACGGTCGTTACCGTGGAAGTCGTCCCTTATTTGCAAAAAAGTAAAACGTATACGATCACGCTCTCACAAGAAGCGGAGCCAGAGCAAGTATCGAAGCCAGTCGCCAGTCCTGCGGGCGGTGCAGTCCCGGCTGGTACAACGGTGACGTTGAGCACGTATACGAACGATGCAATGATCTACTACACAACAGACGGCAGCACGCCTACTAGCAGCAGCATCGAATATACCGCGCCCATCGAAGTGACAACAGAGATGACGCTTAAGGCGATTGCTGTGAAGGCAGGCATGCTGGACAGTGAAGTGCTGGAGGAACAGTATACGATTGCAACGATACCTGCACCGGCGAATTTAACAGCTTCTGCGGCTGATCGTTCCGTTACATTAAAGTGGGATGCGGTCACGGGAACAGGCAGCGTGACTTATGCGGTTTACCAAGCGGAAGGCACATCAGTTCCTGTCGATCCGGCGAACTGGAAGCTCATTCAATCGAATGTGTCGGCGAATTCCTACAATGTCACGGGATTGACGAACGGAACAACGTATGCATTTGTAGTGAAGGCTATCACTGTGAAGGGGGCCAGCGATTTCTCTAATGTAGCGATAGCGACCCCAAGAGCACCAGGAGGTAACAGCGGTTCCGGTGGTGGCGGGGGCGGCCGTGTGTTATCCAACAATGCGGATCTTGCGGAACTGCAAGTATGGGTGGAAGGGAAATTATTGAAACTAAGCCCTTCATTTACTTCTGGAACAACAGAATATACGGCCCGTACAGAAGGCGAACGAATTGAGATTGTGGTCAAAGAAGCTCACTCCGCGGCGAAAGTGATATGGAAGGACAAGGTAATTACGGACAGTATTCAAGTCGATTTGGAGGAAGGCGACAATACGATTGAACTAACGGTACAGGCGGAGAATGGCACGAAGAAAACCTATACGCTGACCATATACCGTGAAATGCCAAAGCCAACCGAACCGGTTATTGCATTTACCGACATCGCCGGACACTGGGCGGAGGACTACATCATGCGCGCCGCAGCGAAAGGCATCGTCAGCGGTTATCCGGACGGCACTTTTAAACCAAACAATCCGGTTACTCGCGCCGAGTTTACCGTGATGCTGGCAGGTGCATTGAAACTGGAAGGCAACGGTTCTGCGCTAACTTTCACGGATCATGACCAGATTGGCGGATGGGCGAAGCAAGCCGTTGCGCAGGCCGTACAAGCGGGCATCGTGGTTGGATTCAGCGATGGCAGCTTCCGGCCAAACACGCAGATCACACGCGTAGAAATGGCGGTGATGGTCGCCCGGGCGCTACAACTGGAGCTTAACGCGAATGCGTTACCCGGCTTTGCCGATGATGAAGCGATTCCGCAGTGGGCGAAAGGTGCGGTCGAAGCCATCCGCAAACTTGGCATTGTCGATGGCCGCGGCGGAAACCGTTTTGTACCGAACGAAACGGCTAGCCGCGCAGAAGCGACGGTGATGCTGCTAAGATTGTTGGATAGATGATAGAGCATCGTGCTGACAAGTATTTCCCTCCGATTGGGAAGCGATCAGTTCCGACGAATCCGGGGAACAACAGCAGTGCGTGAACAAGGCCATGCTTGCGATGGAAAGAATTGATCTGGAAGCCTTGGAGAAGGCGAGGAGTGGACTTTATGACGGACAATGATGTGGAACTTGCGGTCTCCGCACATTAGAAAGGAAGTGAAAGGAAAATGAGACCGTTTAAATCATCCGTTCTGTTGGCGGCGTTAGTTCTTTTTTTCGGATGGACCTGGACACAACTGTTTGGGAATGTCGGCATATCGGTTCAGGCCGCCGATGACGGTGCATTCGCGCCGTTAAGCAGTGATTTTGCTGGTGGAGACGGTACAAAAGAAAACCCATATATCATCGAAACCCCTGCACAACTGGACAAAGTGAGAAATTATCTGGATGCCCATTTCAGGTTGGAAGCAGATATTGATTTGTCCCATTACAGTGATGGCGAAGGCTGGGAACCGATCGCATCAGGGTTTAACACTTCGAATCCAGATACTCTGTTTACAGGCAGTTTTGATGGAAATGGTTTTACGATTTCGAATTTAACAATCGACCGTGAAGAGGACTGTCAAGGTTTGTTCGCCGCAGTAGGGGAAGAAGGCGAGATCCGGGATGTGCACCTTGAAGATGTCACGATAAACGGGGGTAGCTGTGTCGGCAGTCTGGTCGGGCTCAATTATGGAGTTATTGAAAACGCCTCGGTCAACTTTGGTTTGGTTAATGGTGATGACTTTGTCGGGGGTTTAGTCGGCAGGCATTCAGGTGAACTGGTTAGCTCTCATGCAGATATATCGGTATTTGGTCAGGACTACGTTGGGGGACTTGTAGGATATATGAATGGCTTTAATCATAAAACGGTCAGCATTCGTGATTCCTATGCCTCCGGAAATGTTGACGGTAAAACAGTTGTAGGTGGATTGGTCGGAAGAATCGAAACCGATAATGCAGGCAGTATTAATGAAATAATGAACAGTTATGCGGAAGGTAAGGTTACAGGCGATAAACATGTAGGAGGATTCATCGGCAGCAATGCCGTCTTACCGGGCGGTACGATCATCGTTCGAAATTCCTATGCAACAGGTGATGTAACGGGTCAGAGCCAAGTGGGTGGTCTCATTGGCTATAATGTCACAACATCCGGGTCGGATACTACGTTCGTAATCGCTCAAAATTATGTGACTGGGAAAGTCACGGGACCGGTCGATGATACGATCAATGGATTTATTGGTGAAAATTATTTTAGACCGGGTAGTGACATCATAGTGGAAAACAACTTTTGGGTCAAGGATCATTACTCCGATCCGATACCTGACAATGGGTTTGGAACGCCAGTGGCAGAGGAAGACTTATTGGATCCGGATACATTTAGCGATTGGGACCTCACCGACGGATGGTACCATTACGAAGGTGAAATGCCATTTCTTCACTGGCAAAATCCGTTGATCTCCTGGGAGATTTCCATTGAAGAGAATGATTTGACTCTTGATGATTCGACCAAGATTATCGTGAAGACAGAGCATCAGAATGGTGATCAGTACAATGGGGTTAGATCCGCCAGATATACCATTGATCCCGATGTTCCTGAAATTGTACGCGTTGATTCTGATGGGACTGTCCATGCTGTCAAAGGTGGTAAAGCAACGATTACCGTATCTTTATTCGACAAGTCCGAGACTCTCGACATCGTCGTGGACAGCGGAAATCCGGAACCGCCGACGATCACCCTTCATCCCGACGGCTGGACCAATGCTGCCAAAGTGGAAGTGGCGATCGACCACAGCGCCGCTAACCCAAGGCAGACAGATGTTCACACGATTCGTGTGAAAGTCGGCGACAAGGAGTGGGAGGATCGTGCATTTAACGGTACACCTATCCGCTTAGAGGTGACGGAAGAAGGGCAAACGAAGATCCAGGCGCAAGCGATGGATGACATCGGCAATAAGAGTACGATCGTTGAGCGGACCGTGAAGATCAGCAGAAGCGGCCTGAAGCTGGATGTGGATTTGTATTTTACCGATAATGACAGTAAAGCATATCCCAGCGGAACGTGGACGAACCAAAGTGTGACCGCAGCGGTTTATGCTTCTCATGACCACGGGATCGCGCTGCGGCCCATTGCATATTCGTTGGATGAAGGAGCGGCTTGGGAGATTTATCATGATCCGCTCGACTTCACAACAGAGGGGCAGTACTCGCTTTGGTTCAGAGTGGAAGATGTATTAGGCAATGAAATGAGCGAGCATGTACTCATCCGTATCGATCACACGAATCCGGAGATCGAATTGAAACCCGACGGCGATGAAACCCTTTCGCGGACCATATCCAGTCAAGTCAACGTGAAGGACGACGGCAGCGGGATCGATGCCGCTTCCCTCCGTTATGTTTGGTCAACGAGTTCAGACCCGTTGGATGAACATGCATATTGGCAACCTTTCATTAACCAAAGCACGTTGAGTCATGCAGACAAAAACGGCGGCGACTGGTATTTGCACATTTACGCCAAAGATCAGGTTGGTCAAGAGAGTTACCGAATATCCCGGCGCTTTCGTTTAGAGCGGGAGCCGGTTTCTTCAGAACCGCCGAGTCCGCCTGTCTATATCCGCTCCGGCAATGCAACACTGAGGGAGCTCATCTTGTCAGAAGGCGCGTTGATACCGGAATTTTCGGGGGACATTACGACGTACAAGGCTTTGATCCCGCATGATGCTGACAGCATCCAGCTCACGATCCGTGCTGCACATCATCAGGCTGGAATCAGCGTGAATGGTCGGCAAGTCCGGAGTGATCAGGGAAGCATTCGCATCCCCTTGCACACGGATACGGATATCATTGACATCGTGGTCACTGCAGAAGACGGAACGCGCAGAACGTATTCCATCACCGTGGAACGTATGCAAGAGGAGATGCCGGACCCGCCTTCCCCGGAGCCGTTATTTGCGGATATTGCGGGTCATTGGGCGGAGCCGTTCATTCAGGAAGCCTATGCAAAAGGCATCATTGCCGGATACCCTGACGGTACGTTTAGACCGGATCATGCCGTCACCCGCGCTGAATTTACGTTGATGCTCGTTCGTGCCTTGCGGCTGGAAGGAGAAGCGGGAGGCGATGCGCCTGCTTTTGCGGACGGGGAGCAAATTGGCGAATGGGCAAAGCAAGCGATTGATTTGGCGGCAAGGGCAGGCATTGTTTCAGGATATGAAGATGGAACATTTCGACCTGGTCGCCCGGTCACTCGTGTGGAAATGGCGGTGATGATCGCAAGAGCAACAGGAGCGGAGTTGACCGACCATACGCACACCCGATTTGCAGACGATGCCCGTATTCCGGCATGGGCGAAAAGTTACGTGGAAGAGGTTCGTATCATGGGCATCATTCACGGTCGCGATCGCAATCTCTTCGCGCCGAATGAGACGCTGACCCGCGCGGAAGCGGTCACCAGTATCCTGAGATTGTTGGAGCTGTTGTCACAATAAGGTTTGGTGCAGAAGCGCTTTTGCTTCTGCACCCTTTTTGGTACGGCGTGCCCAGCTAAGCACGCATCTTCTAGCCGGTGAAAGTCCGGTCGCGGGAAGGGCCAAGCCCCCGCGTAGCTAGGATACCTACGTATGGCGAAATCTGTACGTAGAAGCGTATCGACGAAAGTACCTGTCAGAGGCAGGGCGAGCAACATACCAGGCCGTAACATGAAAGTGAATCCTGCCGCGTCGTCAAAAAGGCCTCGCAAGAGGGAAAAGAGGAAGCCGAGTCCCGCGTACATGGACGAAGGCCATGGAAGCTGCCTAGAACTTGGAGCGGCAGTGAAGAATCCTCCGGCGTAGAGGGAACGGCATGGTATGAAAGAGGATGCAGTGAACTGGGGAGGCCCTCCCCTGCACGGTTGCAGAAACCGTAAAGAGGCCTTCTATAAGCCCCAGAGGTGAAGTGAACGGTCTGCAGGAAGGGAGTCCGAGGGGCTCATAGTACCGTGGAACGCAGGACAACACAACCTGCGGGAGGGAAGGAGTCCTGCTTTGTTCAAGTTTCTTGAGGAGGTACGAGTCAGTGAATGCCAAACGGCTAACAACACCAGAGGAAAACGTTCAACAACTCCAAGGGAAACTCGGTCATGCGGCCAAGGAGAACAAGAAGCGAAGATTTCACGCGCTGTACGACAAGGTCTATCGGGTAGACATCTTATGGGAAGCGTGGCGAAGGGTACGAGCCAACGAGGGCTCGGCAGGAGTGGATGGAGAGACGTTGGCAGACATCGAGAAACAGGGAGAAATGCGTTTTGTGCTTGAATGTCAACGGCTACTGAAAGAAGGGAAGTACCATCCACAACCCGTTAGACGCCACTACATCCCGAAGAAAGATGGCAAACTGCGACCGCTGGGGATCCCGACGGTGAGAGACCGCGTCATCCAGATGGCGACCAAACTCGTCATGGAACCCATTTTCGAGGCGGATTTTCAGGACACGTCTTTCGGTTTTCGGCCTAAGCGGAGCGCGAAACAGGCGTTGGAGCGAATCCGGAAAGCATGCAACCGCAAAGGAAATTGGGTGGTCGACGTCGACATCCAAGGCTACTTCGACAACATCAATCAGGAGAAACTGATGAAGCTGATCGAAATGCGGATCAGTGACAGGCGAATCTTGAAGTTGGTGAGGAAGTGGTTAGGTGCGGGAGTGATGGAAGAAGGAAACATCCGACGCTCAGACTTGGGTACACCGCAAGGGGGAGTGATCTCACCACTGCTGGCGAACATCTACCTGAATTACTTTGATCTTCTGTGGGAACGACATGGCGGTAAGCTTGGGGAACTGACGCGTTATGCAGATGATCTGGTGATCATCTGCAAGACGAAGAAGGACGCACAGCGGACCTATGAACTCATACGAGCGATTATGGAACGCCTGGAATTAACCCTGCACCCCACGAAAACGCGCATCGTTGGACTTTGGACTGGGGAAGAAGGCTTCGATTTTCTGGGCATGCATCATCGAAAGACGAAGGCCGAAACATCCAAAGGCCAAGTGTACTACACAACCCAGCAGTGGTTGTGCCGGAAGGCGGAAGAGCGAATACGGGAAGGGGTAAAAGAGCGATTAGCTCCGCCAGGTATGCGACGCCTGAGTTTCGAAGAGCACGTGGAGTACCTGAATCCAAAGATTCAAGGCTGGCGCAATTACTACTACACAGCTTACAGCCAGAGGAAGATGGCGAAGTTGGATTGGTATATCCGGCAGCGGTTTGCGAAGTGGTATGCTAAGAAACACAAACGCAGACGATGGTTGAGTTCGCTGCGCGAAGTGAAGTCTTTGTCTATTCAATATGGACTTAAAACGCTCTTGTAATCTGCATGCTCATGATGACGAACATCGGAAAGCCGTATGAGGGAAAACCTCACGTACGGTTTGATGAGGAGGGGCTGGGCCCCGCCCAGCCTTTCACTCTAGCCCGGCATGGGTGCCGTGCTTTAGGGTGAAAGTCCCGAACGGGGGCTGTCGAGCGCCTACCGTTAGCCAAAAGTAAGGGTGTCCATCGTGAGGTGGAATCTGAAGGAAGCTGGAGGCAAACACTCGACCTGAGATACAAGAATCCAATTTGAGGCTAGTACAGTCGGACGAGTCTGCGAAACAAGGCGAAGTCCTAAGGCGCCAAGGGCTGTATGGGTATATTGGACAGGTGCATGGATGAAAGTACGCATCCTTATCCGAGGAGGCCTGCACGGAACGCCATCTGAGGATGGTAACCAAGGCCGTAAGGTTTTGCTGAGCGTGCAGGAGTCAGCAAAGGTCATAGTGCGTGAGTAAGGTACGCCTGAAAAAGGGAAGGGCCAAATGTCAACTCAAGGATGGATCAGACGTTTTCGAGAACGACGCGTTGAAGCAGAATTCCTGACGGAACTCTTCCAAGGAAAGATGGGTGAAGCCCGGAGGGCCTTGAAGTGATGGTTAAGCGTCGTCCGGCAAACTCCGAGCCCCATGAGCACTGGCCGCTTATACGACAACAACTATTAGAAGGGGCCTATCAAACGGCACCAGTCCGAAGGGTCGAAATCCCGAAACCCGACGGCGTTGTCAGATTATTTGGCATTTCGACTGTGGTAGATCGCTTTATCCAACAGGCTCTTCTCCAAGTGCTTACTCCTATCTTTGAAGCCCATTTTGTCAATGACAATTGAAACCGATCGGGAAGATATAAAGCGGCTTTTTGCTCCGGTTGCACCGGGAATTAAGCTGGGAATTCAAGCATTAAGAGAAGTACATGAGGTAGGGATAACTATACAAGCGTCAATTTCACCTGTACTGCCGTTCACTCCGGATTTCCCAAAGTTACTGGAAGGTATCGTAGATCGGATATGGATAGATACACTTAATATCGGGAATGGTTTGATGGGGAAACGCTCTGAACGACTCGGCAAGCCACAGTTGTTCAAAGCCTATGGACATTCGGAATGGTATCAAAAAGATATCCATCACAGAGTAGAAAAGTACTTTAAGAAAACATTCCCTCAAGAAATGATTCAAGTTTCCAAAGAAGAAGCTTTTCCGGTCTTTGAGAAAGGTACTTAGTTCAGATGAAACCATACCTAGATACTAATTCGCAGGCTATATAGTTTGCCCCTTAAGGATAACTCTCAACATAACTGTCGCAATATAAGCACAAGATAAGACAAGACTTTTCCAGAAAACCAACGAAATGGAGTCTATACATGTCAGTTAAACAACATCTGAGTTTAAGTGGTACTGCTGGCTTAATTGCAATGAGGTAACAGAAGATTTTGATCGTATTATTGCGAAACTATCTTCCGCTAATTTAGCTGAACTTCAGCAATAGAGCGTGCTAGTCCATGGCGATTTCGAAAATGCAGAGCACGCCTTAATTCGATTTCATTCCATCTGCCATACTGGAGATGTTTTTGGCAATAGGAGGGCAGAGCAAGTGCAGCTTGTTCATTCATTGCATGCAGGGTCGAGCGGCGGACAATGACCAGCACCTATATATAATGAGTAATCTGAACAACCTGCAGCGCATTAAGCTCTTGAATTATTCTTCGGGATCCCCCAGTTCACTAGCTTCCACCTTCAACGGGATTTTCTTCACTTTGTTCAGTTTCTTTACATGTAAAGCTGGTTATTGACCGAGATTTAATCGCGACAGCATTAAGTGGCCATTTTTATTTTTTTTCGGCAATAGATACATCCCATCTATTCTGTAACCGAGATTAAACTCTCGGAGCATGCAGATGATGATCTCGAAATACTCACATTATTTTCCCTCACATTGATTCATCATTTTTTTGAGCTTTCTGACAAAGCTCAGAACCTCTCTTGTTGGGACCATTTCTTCCATAATGTGATCACCTCGCCATCATTATAGCTCACGCTACCGGAGATTTCTAATCTCTGTACCAAGAGCTTTCTATCCTCTCCTATTTATTTTTTCGCAGAAAGGTCCGATTTTGGCTTCAAAATGAAAAGGATGATAGAGGGGCATGTCCTCTACTGTTTTTCCGTACCTTGAAAATTAAATACCATCCATTCCAGTACGTTCCCCGCATGCCTAGGAAAGCCAATTTGCAGGTGCGCCATGACCATTCTGCTTGTTTTTTCGATCTGTGTTTGAAGTAGCAGGGTGAGAGCGATTTTATTTTTGTCCGTGCAATAATAAATGGTGGTTCCATTTAAGGCGATGACCCATGCGGGGGATAATGATACTTCCGTCCAGCCACAGCTCTGCTTTAGGCAGATCACGCAATGGGGGCGGCTTGCAGCGATCCTGGGAGAGGTATTCGGACTATACCTATGAGGCCGTTAACCACCGGCCGCTGGAATTGGATTTATGCGATATAACCAAAACAAGGAAGAACAGAGATGCGTATAAGGTGATCGTCCTTTGTCGCATCTCTGTTTTAGATGTAATGAACCAAACAGGGGGGGCTTATGATGAGTCGAAAATTAATCAGATATAGCATGCAAATTGCCATGTTGAAACAATTATTGGCTCTGTCACTGATTACGGAAAAAGAGTTTACTCTTATCAAAAACAAAACCATGAAGGAATACGATGTTGTTTCAGACCTGACTTCTTGATTCGCACAATTGTTGGTCTGCTTAACTCTTATTACACTGATCGTGATAATAAGACGAAAGGAGCCTTAACAATGGGGTATGCAGTTGAAGTAATCAAAGCCAATCGGAAGCTATCAGATCGTGTTGGAGGAAGGCCAGACCTTTTGCGCGTTGCTCCTTATGCCAGAGTGAGTACCGACACGGAAGAACAGTTAAGCAGCTATAAGTCGCAAGTTGCTCACTATACAGATATGGTTAGCCAACGAAACGATTGGATATTGGTGGACATTTACGCGGATGAAGCCATCACGGGAACCCAAGTGAAGAAACGTGATGATTTTCAACGGCTGATAAAGGATTGCATGGATGGCAAAATTGATATGGTTATTACCAAGTCCATTTCAAGGTTTGCCAGAAATACTGTGGACACTTTGAAATATGTTCGCATGTTGAAAGAAAGAAACGTTGCTGTATTTTTTGAGAAAGAGAATATCAACACGCTTACTATGGATGGGGAATTGTTACTAACCATTTTAAGTTCGGTAGCTCAACAAGAGGTTGAGAATATTTCTTCTATTGTAAAAATGGGCTTGAAAATGAAAATGCAACGTGGGGAACTGGTTGGATTTCAAAGCTGCCTTGGATATGACTATGATCCCGTTACCAAACAGATATCGGTAAACGAAGAAGAAGCTAAGATTGTACGCTACATCTTTGAGCGCTATATTTCTGGTGTTGGTGCATACGTGATTGCAAAAGAACTGATGGAATTCGGATATAAGACGAAAAGAGGGAATCCCGAATGGAATGATACAACTGTTCTAGGCATTATTAAGAATGAGAAATATAAAGGTGATCTCCTTCAGGGAAAGACGTTTACTCTCGATCCGATTTCCAAGCGCAGACTTGAAAATCATGGTGAGGAAGATCAATACTACATCAAAAATCATCATGAGCCAATTGTCAGCGAAGAAGTCTTTAACAAGGCACAGGATATATTGCACCGTAGAGGAAAAAATCGCGGGAAGCTTAAACAAGGCAGTAAACGGGAAAAATACAGTAGGAAATTCGCTTTTAGCAGCAAGTTGGAATGTGCGTTCTGTGGTTCCAACTTCTCTCGGCGGAGTTGGAATAGTGGTACATCGCATGAAAAGACAATTTGGCAGTGTACCACTAACACGAAGAAGGGAAAAAGATTTTGTCCGCACAGCAAAGGAATAGAAGAAAAAATTATTGAAGGTGCATTTATTGAAACGTACAAATTAGTTTGTAGTAATCATAAGGATGTGTTAGACGAATTATTAATCAGAATGGAATCCGTATTTAGTGACCAGAACAATCAAAAACAATTGAACAAAATTATAAATGAAATCCAGGCGATTGAACATAAGCGCTGTAAACTGATCGACTTGCATCTGGAAGAAAAAATAGACCGCCCAACATATGAGCGTAAGTTTGAGGAACTCGAATCCACGTTGACCGAACTGCTCGACGAAAGAGAGGGATTGGAGGAAGCGGCGCAAGAAGAAATCAATATCGAGAAAAGAATTGAACATTTCCGCAAAGTGCTTCAAACGAATGCCATCCTGTCTACATTTGACCGGAATGTGTTTGAGAGCGTCGTTGATAAAGTTATAATTGGAGAGAGCCTTAATGAAGGTAACCCTAATCCTTATAAGCTAACTTTTATCTATAAAACAGGCTTTACGAGCAGCGTTCAAGCCAAGATGGGCAGGCAAAATCGAAAAAAGCCCTCAGTAAATGAAAGGAGTGATTCATGTTCCTATTCCCAACTCAACACATGTGGAGTGCCTAATATTGATGGTTCGTAATGAATAGATGAGATGTGACAGTACTGCTCAAGTTATCTGGCAAGTTGAATATAAAACTACAAAAGAGGAGACTTCTGCTGTTCGCAAGGTCTCCCTTTTACTACTTTTCTAGTGAGTCAGTATCAATTATTCAAACAATCTGCTACGATTATTGGAGGATATTGTAAGAAGGCTAATGAAGAAGTTGTTTGCCTGTGCGACATATTATTGGCTGACAGAGGCAGGATGCCTCCAGCCAGAAGTGTTCTTGCAGCTGTTCGTTAACCCTGTGACGGCGTTTGTAATTGGAATTTTGTCATTGGTACGATACGTCAGTCTGAAAGTAGTTGCTGTTCAAACAATGGAGGGGATGCTGATGAATTTCAGGCTTCTGATAGCGTCTCTCTTGGAGACCATGTGGGCTACAGTGGTTAGTGCAACGGCAGGAACACTTCTGTCTCTGTGAACCAATAACATCGTTCATGTGAGTGTTTCATCAGGAAGGTTATGTATCTTGGAGTTATCTTCATTTTTCAAACTTGTTATTGAAACAAACCCAAGGAATGAACTGCTTTGGCTTTTATTATATTGAGATTATCTTTACTTTGAAGTGATATCAGTAGGAGGGATTTAATTGAATAATAAGATAGGTCGAAATAATCCATGTCCATGTGGAAGCGGAAATAAGTACAAAAAATGTTGCTTAGGTAAACATGACGATGAGGAATTTACCAATCCAGTTAACTTCCTAGACAACTATAAGACTCTTAGAAAAGAATCGAGGATTAAACAATGTCTACATCCAGATAACCTAGCTTGCTCTGAAAAAATAATTGGTGCTCATTCCATTCAGAATAACAAAATACTAAAGCGTCTCTCAAGTAATGGACATGTTTATATGCCTTGCCCTAAGCCAGATAATCCATTTGCAGTAATGACTAAATGGGGACGCAAAGAAGCGACTGTGTTCTCTGGTTTTTGTGGTCATCACGATAAAACGGTGTTTCAGCCTATTGAAGACGGTATTTTCGATAGGAGTGATTTACACATTTTCTTATACACTTATCGTTGCTTTTCTGTTGAATACCATAAGAAACAGGAAGTTGTTAATATGCAAAAAAACATGTTTAGACGCAAGCCTTCGTTGATTGGGATGTCAAGAGATGAAGATCCATTTGGTGGCATGCATATGGCGATTGATGATTTTCAGCCAGTGAAGAAACTATTTGATAATTCATTACTTACTGGTCAGTACAATATTCTTACAAGTGTAATTTGGGAAATTCCCTTTGCGATAAACTTTGCAGCTTCAGGTTTTGAAGCACCAACCACTGATTTACGAGGAAAAAAACTACAAAATTTATCAGATGTAAGTACGTTGGCTAAGCATGTTTTTGTAATTGTCTTTTCTGAAGAAAGTAAGACATATTGTATTATTTCATGGCTTAAAGATAACGATGAGCTCTTTTATGAGTATCGTCACCAACTTGAAAGTTTGGATCAACAGCAGAGACAGAACTATATAAACAATACCCTACCAATTATAAGCGAGAACATCGCAATAAATCCTGAATCTTGGGACAAAATGGAACAGTCAAAGAAAGACGAATTTGGCATGCTTTTTTGGGGGCTAACAGAAATATCTGAATTAAGCGGTCATCCTTATAATCGCTTAGAAGCCCCCACATTTGATATGTTCTCACTTTAAATTTATATGATTCTTGGATACTGTAGAAAATTACTTGAAAAAGAGTGATTATATGAATCTTATGCAGTTTTATAAGAACTTTAATATGGGTCGAGAAATTGATATTGCAGGAACTTTTATTTATAACGGAATGAAGAGCTTTGATGCCATGAAAGGATTTAGCGAAGAATGCGATATATTTCATTTTTTATATTCGTTTGCAGTTGGTATTGAACGTTTACAAAAAGTCTTACTTGTTTTGCTGGAAAATTTCCCCGATGAGATTACAGATGAGAGAATTGCAGACTTTGAGAAAGCTCTTATTACCCACAGTCATCAAAAGTTGCACGGACAAATTTCAACAAAATTGCAGCTAGAATTTAATGCCCATCAACATGCATTTTTACAATTACTTACCCAGTTTTACGAAACCTGTCGTTATGATAGGTTTAATATTTCTCCGAATTATCATAAGGAACGAGATATGTTTGTGTCTTTTTTATCCAATCGTCTTAATATGGAAATACGAGTTAATCAGGCATTTTGGGATACGCCAAATGATACTCGAATAAAGAAATTTTTAGGGCGAATCGTGGGAGCAATCACTAGAACATACTACAATGCAATTAAGGAGCAAGCTCGTAAACTTGGGATATTTACATATGAATTACGGTTTGATTCGCCTGCGTATAAACTTTTTCAAGGCGAGATAAAAGACAATTCTTTTCAGGAACTCTTACTTGAGGAACGAATAGCATTAGCAGAATTTCTGGTATATCTATTGAATTATGATAGCGTGGAGGAGCTTCGGGGATTTATTAAAACAATTGAACCACTTGATTTAGGCTTAAATGAACTGGAGATCTACTTTAATGATATTTGCAGAGGAACAGTGCCAGTTGTATTAGTAGATTCGGTCACTTACCATTATGAGGAAATGGATAATTCCATAGAGCGTTTGAAAATAATGGATGTATTGTCCTCATCTTTTTGACACTATCAAATTTACCGTCTAGACACATGTGGAGTGCTGTGTGTTGTTGGTTAGGGAGTAGTGTTTTGGAGCCACATTTACCTGCATTAATAAATAGCTACTTTGCCCGAAGCTTCTAAAGTTCGGGCTATATTTGTTATAACCAAAGTATTTAATTCAGCGCAGGGCATTTGATGAGGCTTCCGTTCGTTGGATGGAGAATAGTTTTATTATTCGCTCCACCAGGAATTTGACGAGTTGGAGAAGGCCGGTATCTTCAGATGACAACCCTGAAAGGGGCTGGATTTCTGGACCGGATGAATGATATGGGGACCGTGGATACTGGCAAAAACGCCGATTTGGTCCTTCTGGACGCCACCCCCATAGAAAGCGTACAAAATCTTCATGGTAGTAACGCTGTGATATGGGCGGGTGCATACCACGATAATCAAAAGTTAAGCTCAATGAAGGAACGGCTTGGAACAAAATAGAATCTAAGGCCAAAATTATCCGCATGATGACAGAGAATCCTGCAAATTTTTATGATATGGAATTTTCAATAGTTTTGTGTTGTTCGATGTTTTCAAATGCCACAGTAAGACGTGGTAAAGGTATACCTAACTTTTTTGCTTCTCTCACAACTTCAAGTACCGCAAAACCTGCTTTACTATTGTTGTATTCGATGAAAAGTCTCGGTAAGCTACCCTTTGCTAAAATAACCTTGTTAAAAAGCGTGCCGAGAAGCGCCGGTGGAATCTTAGTTAACAGCAGGGAAATCATATCAATCTTTGCACCTCTTGCTTTAAGTACAGGGATCATTTCCCTCATATTCCTGCCAACATTTGCGAATGAGTCACTATGATTCATGAGTGCTGCAAAACTTCCCCGTTTTAACACCTCGGTCTCCATAGCCGCATTCATGGCAAAGTGATTCCATAGCCAGTTTTGCATATCCTTTATCCAGCTAATTTTAAAATGGGCACTTTCAAATAGTTCTTTGACCTTCTTGTTAATCTGTTCCGTGCCTTCCCGTGGTTTTTCCAGAAATATCATTTTCAAAAAGCCGCCCCTAAGCTTATTGTCCGCGATGCCGCCTCCTCCTGCTGGGAATCCAAAGACAACATTGTTCATAGACAATGGTGAAATCGATGATTTCAAATCTTGCCAAACGTTATTGAATATTAGGACAGGGGTGTTGCCGGCAGCAGTCGATAGTAATTGTACCGCTTCGGGAAGTTGTTCGGTGTTGACGCTCACAATAATGAGATCATAATTCGGGCTCAGCTCCTCATGCAGTTTGACGTCCCAGCTTTCTTTGATTAGCTGTTTCCCTCTTCGCGCGTCCCACATTTCAAGCTCTATATTGCTTCCGAAGGTTTCTTTTCTCCCTTTTCTAACGTAAAACTCAACTGTATGCCCTGTCTTTTCAAAAGCCCAAGCATATTGGGTCGATATTACACCTCTACCGAAGAATAAAATTCGCATATTAGCCTCCCGGAAATATATGTTAATCCTTGTTGATGATCAAACAACGTGTTGTATAATGTAATTGTATAGATTCACTATACGGTCATCAACCATCAGATCTTTAATATCTGTCGGATAATCGATTGAACAGAAAATGGAGGCCAATAATGAATAAGCAACCTGAAATTACGGACAAAACAAGGCAAACATTTATTAATGTATTCTGTGATTTATATAGCCAAAAACCAATTGAAAAAATATCCATTAAGGAGATTGCTAACCAATCAGGATATAATCGCAGTACCTTTTATCAATACTTTACGGATATCTATGAGTTGTTGGACTACGTTGAAGAGCGTGTCTTGAAATCCTTTAACGAGGAAATGGCAAGCAGAGAGTTTTCGACACATACTTTCCAGGATGCGCTTCAATGCTTGGAAAATGCAGAGGAAATTTCAATTCTTAAAGCTCTATTGGGCGACTATGGTTCTGTTCATTTCGTTGAACGCCTGAAAAGAGAAATTCCCTTTGAGAGATTATTTGTGGGCTTTCCAACAGATGATGTCTTAGCACCATACATATTGGAGTTTTACATATCAACATTAATATCTATGTTTCGCCTTTGGATACGCAACGGTAAAGATCTATCGTCGGAAGAATTGGTCAAGTTGGTAGATAGCCTATTTGCAAATGGGATAACACCGTATCATATCTTTGGCACGGCCAATCCGCGACGCCCTGATTCGAATAAAAAGTAAGATTTGCCGGGTATCATTGGCGCATTATTGATATACAGGGCCATACGGCCTTGATTTTAACTGAACACATGAACGAACAACACTCCTATATTACTGACAATGAAAAAAATACGGTGAGCGGCAGTATGAAGTTGATATTATCAATCAAACGGTAAAATAAATAAATTACGAAACCAGCCCATGTGGAGTGCTGTTCACTGTTAGTGCGGAAGGACAATTAAATCAGAGATGTAGTGGCGGATAAAATGAAGAGGGGCAATTCTCCTCTTGATTTATTACTTATCGGTTTCTTCTTTTGACCATTCGCCCCATATACCCAAGTGATTTCCATTCGGGTCGAAAAACTGAAAGCTAGCAATGTGTTCGTCCATAAGAGGTAACTGATGAACTGTTTTTTTCGGAATCCATCTATCCAAGTAGTCTTGGCAACACGAAATAAATCCTCCCCGTCCCCCCTAGTTCCAGTCAGTCTAATATAATAAGTTTGAAACGCAGAATTGACATCCAATCAATATTGAACAACTAGAGTTCAAAGTAAAACATTGGCTAAACAAGTGGAAAGACAGGTTCAGTCATTATCAAGGCAAAGTGAGAAGCGGAAAGAAGAAAAGAAGGGTTTCATTAAACTTCTTGCCGTAACGGAAGCGGTATATAAAGAGAAGCAAGTCGCAGGCGACGATCGAATGGGAGTAATGAAAGAAACTCCGAAAACCCACTACATTCAAGGGTTTTCGGAGTTTCTTTTTTAGAGTCAACCCTGCACAGGGCTGGTCTTCATTTCATAGATTTTTTGGAGCGTATGGGCATGCTTCGTCTTCTCGTCATCGTCCTCTGTATGGAGATACCACTCCACAAGCCTGTACCCGAATACGAGAAGGATCATCTCGTAGACGCAATGATCAGCGATAGGGGATACATCCGCATACTCCGAAAAGCCTTTGTAATACGCGGGGACACATCGCTGGTAGTATTCGACCATGTGATCGATATCCGCTTCATCCGCAATCAGGCTTGCGAGATCCTCTCCCAAGTAACCCCATCCGGATGTGTCCCAGTCGATGAGCGCGATTTTCCCGTCGGCATAGATCAGGTTGGTCACCCAGAAGTCCCGGTGGCATAGCACGAGGGGCAATTTTTCGATGCGGGCGAGTATCTCGTCTGCGTGCTCATCGATGTCGATGAGCATTTGCCGCACGTGCTGCGGCAATTCGCAGTCCTCCGACCGTATATAATCGTAGACGACCGGCCATGACCGGTAATGCAGATACGTATTCTTCATGAGATCTGGATGGCTCAGGTTGGTCAGGCTCTGCAGCACAGCGGGCTGCTCCGCATACAGCTTGCCTTGATAGCGTCCTAACTCCAGCGCGGCCTGTTCATACATGTCACCGGTCAAGTCTAATCCGGTTACGCCATCGATATATTCCAGCCACAGCTGGAATTCATTTTCTTCGGCATTGATCTCGGCGTGATAACATGTCGGCCAGCGGAAAGCATCCGAGAACGTCGCTCCCAAGTCAGACGCATAGAGATCATATTCCCGGCGCCATGAACCCGGATCTCCGTAACGCTCCCATTTCTTCTGGATTTTCAGCACGATACGGTACGGCAATTTTTCGCCATCCGCGGTTTCGGCGATCCCCGTTACCAGGGACACATTTCCCACAGTTCCGCCCTGTAACGGCATGGTTTTCCAGTCGGCAGAGATGATATCCTTCTTGAACCGTCGGCTTAAGGCATAGATTAGCGATGTAATATTCATTTCTTCCATCCTCCGTTTTTCTTCGTTTGCTTGCTTAACATGGCGATTGTTTTGTTTCGAGCCCTCTTGTCGATAAGGTAGCTCGTTTTATCCTGGACATACTTGTTCTCATGCTGCTGGGCAACATATTGCTCCCACCGTTCACGCGTCAACGAACCGTCGGCAAGCGCGGCGAGAACGGCACAGCCCGGCTCGGTCTGATGGCGGCAATCCGTAAATCGGCATTGCGGGAACCATTCCTCTACATCGGTAAAGCTTGCGCGTATGCCTTCGTCGGCATTAAATAGCCCTAGCTCACGCATACCCGGCGTATCGATGACCATCGTACCGGAGGGGAGCATGAACAGCTGACGGTGCGTTGTCGTATGCCGCCCCCGGCTGTCGATCTCCCGGATCGCCTGAACCTTCATGACGTCCTGTTCCATCAACGCATTGAGCAGGGACGATTTACCGACGCCGGACATGCCGAGAAAGACGACTGTTTTACCAGGCATCAAGTAGGGAGCGAGTTCGTTCAGCCCCAGGCCAGTATGACTGCAGATCGCGTGAACCGGCACATCAGGGATGCTTTGTGTGACTTCTGCGAGCGGGAGATTATAGTCTTCAACGAGATCTGCCTTGGTCAGAATGACGACCGGCTGGGCGCCGCTCTGCCTGGCTTGTGTCAGGTACCGCATGATGCGGGTAACCTTGAAATCCCAATTCAGGGAAGAAAGGATAAACACATAGTCAAAGTTGGTTGCAACGACCTGTTCCCGTACGGTTTTGGCATAGCCTGCGGCATGCCCTGAGTAATCCGCGCGTGAGAACTTGGAGCGGCGGGGCAGTACCGTAACGATGAGAGAATCTCCGCTCTCGTTGTAGTGCAGCAAGACAAAATCACCGACGCACGGAAAGTCTACACGCGTTTCCGCGCTGTGATAGAACGCTCCTTTGAGTACCGCCGTCACTTCGCCGCGCTCGGTCACGACCGTGAAGCGCTCGCGCCGAAGCTCCGTCACCCTGCCGGGCAATAATCCATCGGGAATTGTTTCTATTTCTGTGTAGCCATAGGTTTTCAAATCCATCATGTTTTTTTGTTAGCTCCTTTACTGTTGTTTTTTGAACGCAAAAATGCCACGGACAAGCAGCCTCTAAAGAAGCTGCTGTCGCGCGGCATCAGGACGCAAAAAAAGATACGACCTTCATCGTATCCTGCAAACAGCAATATTCACGAAAGGTTACTTTGAATGGCATACCAAAGAATACGGGCGTTGTCCCGCTTTTTTCGCGTATGCCTGCTATTCAGTTTTAAGACCTAACCACCATATAAGTAGTTGCCATTAAAACACATCTCCCTTCGTGTCAGGAACTTGCTTATCGCTAAGCTGTCTATAGAATAAGCCCTTTTGGAAAAAAAATCAATGCCTGACAGCACGATTGTGTCGGCCTGCTCCATCGAGTCTATCGTAGATAAAGAACTCGCGAGCATCACAAGTCAGCGTGAGCGCTTCCTCAAGTTGTTTGAAGGAAACGGCGTCGATGACGACCTGACGTGTTGAAGTGCGTAATAATGTATTGATAAGCAAAGAATCATCGGATCTGATGAGTATGACGCATGCTCAAAAGTTTCCGTCACAATATGGATATGGATGGTATACGCAAGATGTCATGGGGAAAAAAGCAGTCGGGCATCCAGGAGGATATCCAAGTGGTTTCCGTCATTATGTTACACGGCTAATTGACGAGGAATTAACAGTGATCGTTCTTAGCAATGAGATGAGGGTGAATTCAAAGAGAATCAACCGTAATCTGACATCCATCGTTCTTCAGGAGCCAATTTGGATATGGGAGGAGAAATTTTAATTATAAAAGCCTTTTCTCAAATTTGATAAAAGTTAATCTCAATATCCTAATATTGCTTATTGCATAATTATAAAATAATTAACTTTACTAATACTATTAACTTTATTAATTGAGAAGAATCTAAATTTCACGCATATGATGATTTAGAGAAGGATTATAATTTTTACATGCCTGTATTCGATAAGTCAAGATTGGGAGTATTGCAAACCAGACATATTAATTTACTCATATAGCACGAAATGGAAGTTGACATTATCTGCTCTATTTTGCTAGTATGTATCACGAAATAAATTTCCTTTAATGCAGTCCAGAGAGGCTGAAAAGGGCGACGTGATATTGTAAGGCTAATAATATCTATGTTTTCGCATGCCCTTTTGCCCTTTGTGCAGAAGGGCATTTTTAGTACCTCTTTTAAAGGGAGTCCCGTGAGGCTTCAAAAGAGAATGGAAAAGTCTTATGTAATCCATTCCCTCAAACACGCAAAAAGATCATCAAGAAACTGGAGGAACGTTAGAATGGATTATCGTAAGAAAACAGTGGCAGCTTCAGTAACTGGCTTAACGTTGGAAGGAATGGACATTATGTTTATTTCCTTTGCGATGACAATGATTATTTCGGAATTTAACATTGATTTCGCAACGGGTGGACTGATTTCTTCTATAACGAATATTGGCATGCTGCTAGGCGGTATTATTTTTGGGGTTTTAGCTGATAAGTATGGGCGGGTAAAAGTGTTTACGAATACCGTCTTTTTGTTTGCAATTGGGACGGCATTAACTGGATTAGCAACGAATATTGAACAGGTTTATATGTTCAGATTTATCGCAGGTCTTGGCGCAGGGGGAGAATATGGAATTGGCATGGCTCTCGTTGCCGAGGCTTGGCCGAAGAATAAACAAGGAAGAGCTTCCGCATATGTTAGTGTAGGTGCCCAGTACGGGGTTATTTTAGCGGCGTTACTAAGTGCTGTTATTCTTCCGTTTTTAGGATGGAGAGCTTTATTCTTTGTCGGCGTGGTACCTGTCATTTTCGCCTTTATTGTGCGAAAGAACCTTGAGGAATCTCCGGAATGGCTGGCTGCCCAGAAAAATAAAGAAATCAACAGGCAACATGAAAAAGGCAAGCTGGCTCAACTATTTGAAACGCCTAGAACAACGATGACGACAATTTCCTTGATGATTATGGCAACGGTGCAAATTGCCGGCTACAATGGTTTAATGATTTGGCTGCCATCCATGCTGCAGAAATCGCAAGGCTTATCCGTTTCAAGCTCTGCTCTTTGGACCATTAGTACTGCGGTTGGCATGATTGTCGGGATGCTAACGTTCGGTCTGTTTATGGACCGGTTTGGTGCCAAGCGTGCCTTTGGCATCTTCTTGCTTGCCTCTGCATGTGCTGTCTTTTTATACTCCTATGCTGCCGGAAGTGTCGCCATTTTAATCGGTGGCGCGATTGTCGGCTTCTTCTCGAATGGCATGTTTGCCGGGTATGGAGCTTTAATTAGCAGCTTCTATCCTGTGCAGATTCGAAGTACAGCGACAAACACAATTTTTAACTTCGGCAGAGCAATTGGAGGGTTTTCACCCATCTTTGTCGGCTATATTCTTCAAAGTTATGATATGACGGTCGCAATGATCTACTTAGCTGCCTTATACTGCATTTCCCTTATCGTCATGTTGACTCTAAAAAAAGAGTCAAGTGAGGCTTTGCAACCCGTTGAAGTGAAATAATTTAAGCATGAAGGAACGAATTCCACACAACAGGGATTCGTTCTTTTTTATGTGCGCCTGGCATGGTATGAACTATTGCAAGCACATTCAGGCAATTCGTAGGCAATAGATCACTTTTTCGCATTTTGAAAGCAATACAAATCATTCTGCATGAGTATGTGTCGCAAAATGATTCCGATACATATGACAGACAAGTACGGACGAATAGCAAAGAGGGGCCGGTGCCCCTCTGTCATCTATCTACATTGGATTCTCTTCCATCGCTCTAATCGACTCCGCAACCTTCGCCATCAGGGAACATTCAATCCGTTTCCGGAAAACATCACAGCTAAACTCGCAGGTTCCGTTGATGGAGCCCGTCGCATGCAGGGCATTGGCGGGACAGCCGCCGCTGCAGTAAAGTTTAGCCCAGCAATCCTTGCACTCCGGCTTCGTATAGCAGTTGCTCTCTTTAAATTGGGACTGCAGCTCAGGCCGAGTGATGCCTTCCCAGATGTTCCCCATGCTATACGCTTCATCCCCGACAAACTGGTGGCATGGGAACAGTTCGCCCCATGGCGTGACAGCGAGGTATTCTGTGCCTGATCCGCAGCCTGTGATTCGCTTCTGGATGCAAGGGCCTTCCGAGAGATCAAGCATGTAATGATAGAACGTAAACCCTCTGCCTTGTTCGCTGCGCTTAATCATTTCCTTGGCGAGAATTTCATATTGGTTGTAAATTTCCGGGAGATCGTTCTCGGTAAGCGCATAGGGTTCCCGCGGATCGCAGATGACAGGTTCCATCGAGATTTTGTCAAAACCAAGATCTGCAATATGGAAGATGTCATTGGTGAAATCGACATTGTTTCGCGTATATGTTCCCCGTACATAGTATTCCTGGTCTCCCCGCTTTTCGATGAATTCCTGGAACTTCGGCACGATAGAATCATAACTGCCTTTGCCGGTAACGGTTGTGCGCAGCCGATCATGAACCTCTTTTCTTCCATCCAGGCTTAAGACGACATTGTACATTTCCTGATTTAAAAAATCGGTGACCTCATCGTTGAGCAGCATGCCGTTCGTTGTGAAGGTGAAGCGGAATTTTTTGTTCCATTCCTTCTCCTTGCTTCGTGCGTACTTTACAATCTCTTTGACGACTTTCCAAGCCATAAGCGGCTCCCCGCCGAAGAAGTCTATGTCCAGGTTACGGTGATGGCCCGAATTTTCCAGCAAATAATCGATAGCTCTGTGTCCAACCTCTACGCTCATAATTGCTCGATCGCCATTGTATTTCCCTTGGCTGGCGAAGCAATACTCGCATGATAGATTACAAGTATGCGCGACATTGAGACAGAGCGCTTTCACATACGTTTTTCGTTTTTTTAAATCGATGGCCAGTTCCTCATACGCATCCTCTGAAAAGAGCTGCCCATTGTTTTTAAGTTCCTCGACCTCTGAGACGGTCTCATGAATGCTTTCCTCAGAGAAATGTTTTTCCTTCATGATCGTCAGGATTTGTTCGGGTGTTGCATGCTCATAAAGCGCAATGATCTCATACGCCAGGTCATCAACAACATGCACTGAGCCACTATAAGTGTCGATCACGATGTTGTACCCGTTCAGTTGATATTGATGAATCATACTGCGAATCAAGCTCCTTTTTGCCTACAAATTGCAACGGCTATCCAACATAAACAACTTCGCCGTCCTTGAAGGACGGCGGTGAGTTTCAAATTCTATTTGTTCATTGCGTTTTCACAACGCTGGTTGGCCACGCCGCAGGAAGTCTTGCAAGCAGACTGGCAAGATGTCTGGCAAGCGCCGCATCCGCCGTGCTTTGCAGTGTCCATCAGTTTGCGTGTGCTCAGTGTTACAATTCTTTTCATTATGAATAACTCCTCTGCCATTTCATTAGTTTACCTTGCTGCGTTGAACTATCGTAGCAACAACTTTGGATGCATAGCAATCAAAAAGGTCACACCGAAACGTACCGTCAGCATTCCACACATGTGGAGCACCTAATATTGATGGTTGGCATCACCTCTCGCCCCTATCCGCTACGAGTTCGGATGCTCGGATATGTCGCGAACTCGTTTCCAATTTTCCCCTAAATAAGCCTGCCCGGAAGATGAGTTACGATTGTCGAGTGGTTGTATAAGTTTTGTATAGGTCGTCCTAGTAAAATAGTGAAATGCGCTGTCTAAACTTGATGGATTCTGTAATTTTTCAGGATTTGATGGCGAAAAATGGTCGAGGTGAGGAGGGAGGAAAATTATAAGCATTGATCAACCGCCTGCATCCCCACGGAGCTTGCCCGGTCATCTCGAACTCCGCAAGATTTCGAAGATGTGAAGGGAAGCCGGGTCAAGCAAAATAGCTTATGTCTATTCGCTTGTACATGATATTGGGCAGTGATCTTGTTATCGACAAAAACTTCGGAAAATGGGGGAGAATTTTGCAATGAAGCGAAAACGCAGTATAAGCAACTCTATGCTGTCTTTCTGCCTGGCGGTTTTGCTTATTTTGCAATCGGTGACGTTCTCTGCTCCTGTATATGCGGAGAGCGTGCCAGTCGATTCCGGGACGGAAACAGTCAGCGAGACTGGCTCACCGACCGCGACAGAACCGTCGGTAACTGAGGCAGTGTATGATGCGCCGGCCAGCTTCGCGGCGATCGCAATAGCTAGTCCATCGGACAAAACAGCGGTGTTTATGGGAGCGAATTCAACCTTTCCGCTGGAGGTGAAGCAGGGAACTCCCCTTGCTGTTATTGAGCCTGGCGGGACTATCCAGGGCAGACAGCCATTCACGCTCATGTCGGAAGGCCTCAAGGTGCCAGTGAATGGCGATGACGATGATCCGACGAATGCGAATCCAGCCCTATACATTCAGAAGGGGGACTGGATCGAACTCAGACGGGATGACTACTTCAAGGAAGTGGTGTTGCCAACAGCTACCAAAACCTTGATGGCAGCAACTGATTATGGCCCGAAACAGCTTGGCACGGCCTATTTCACCCCGAATAGCATCAAAATTGTGTTTAATGGCGACGATGGCTTTTTCAACGGTGTGGGAACCGGGGTTACCTTCGGCTTTGAAACCACCGCCAATTCGGATGTAGCGGGCTTAGATTATGGCAAGTCAAGGCCTATCTCCATTTTCGGGGGAGCGTACCAGCTAAAAAACCCGGACGTTACGCCCGATTACAGCATCACCTTGAGCTCGCCCGGAATGATCAAGTGGGATCAGTATGGCTATCGCGGTATCCAACCCGCACAATTTGTTGAGGGTGCGGTTACCTGGCAGTCAACCGCCTCTGCTTTCGATAAGTTTGATAAAACACTCAAGCTATCGCTCGACGGGACGAAGTTTTTTACGGACCCTGCATCTTATAATACCGGCTTTGGCAATGTCCGCGGTATCTATGTGCATGGTTCCTTCAAGGTCAACGACATAGCGGTAGAACCGGATATCGACGCCGACGGTAAGCTGAGCTACATCTTCCCGGCGGGGACCGGTGCAGATCCGAAGGTTGAGTTTAAGACGTGGATCCCAAAGGAAGCTTACTATTACGAGTACAAGAATCCACCGGGGAATCTTGGCCGCAGCTATCGGGACATGAACGGCAAAGTGCAATTAAAGCAGAGCGATGACACTGTTTCAGCGAGTGCAGGTCAAGAGATTTCCTTTGCACCCGACTGGATTCAAGCATCCGGCGTGTATGACCATGCAAATGAAACCATTACATGGACTGCCGATGTCAACCGGTATAACAAGAAGGGATTAAAAAACCTTACCATTACAGATGTGCTGCCCGCGGGTCTAGAGTTCGTGTCAGCGACATATCAGAAATGGGAGGACGGGGTGGCATCTGAAGTAAGACCGATTACCCCGGATGAAAACAGCGTGTACTTCTTCGGGGATGTAAACGGTAAAGTTCAGCTGGTGATTAAGTCCAAAGTGAAAAGCGGCTCCAGCTTTACCAACATACCCCGGGCCAACTGGGATTTGGATACGAAGGACGCAAACGGAAACTTCATACAGAACAACGATGTTACAACCGGTACAAGACCCAACGCGGTAACTGACGAGGCAATCATCACCGTCGGGGCGCACACGTTCACAAAAGCAGGCTCTATCTCGATGGAGGATTTCAACCTAGGCGGCATCACATGGACCGTCAACCTAACGCCACAGTATGCCCTGCCAAATGGGGTGGTATACGATGTGCTGGTGCATGGCGGAGATCTGAACGTCTTGAACGACGCGGTGGATGAAACCGGCGAGGTGAGCGCGGAAACGATTGCGAAAATCAAAGAAAATGTAACCACTGCGCAGCTTTGGAAGAAGTATCACAAGGATACCCTCAAGAGCCCGAACGGCTTGACCTTGAAGGCTATTCCTTTGACAGTGAACGGTAAAGTGGTGGCGGATTTGATTAAGGCGACCGGATACACCACCGACCAAGCTGCATCCTTCAGCTTCCGTGCACTGGAGACCAACACGGACGTTCTCTTCAGGCAGGATATTAACGCAGAGAAAACACGCTGGAACCGGGCTTTGCTCTTTGACGGCGAGACCGTAAAACAAACGCAAAACAGTATCAACCTTCACCTGCGTATGCTGAACAAGGATATGCTTACGGCATCCTATCCTATGAAGAAGGACGGGACGGCTGACACATGGTATACCCCGAACGACGTTAACCGCTATATTGGTTATGACGGCTCATCAAGCGGCGACGAATACACTTTGGCTGGTTATGACCGGACGACCAAGACCGTCACCTTCCGCCTAGGGGTAAATATGCCGGGGTACAACACGGTCGAGATGGCAAAGGAAGGCGGCAATCGGGTGAACAGCGACATTAAGCTGGTGGACACCCTGCCTGAGGGCTGGGAGTTCGTTCCGTTTTCCGAGGGGAAGGATTTTGAGCTTTATAAGGGCTATTCGGACAATGGCGGAGGCACCGGCTATGGGGTTCGAAACAACGCTGTGTCAATCATCAAGCCGAACGACCCTGCTCATGTGGTGAGTTTCTCCCATAGCGGCAACGTAGGCACCTTCACCTTCTCCAAGCTGGAAAGCCCTTATGTCATTCTGGTGAAGGCAAGACCTTCCAATGCGGCTCTGGAGAAATATTTGGAGGAATACACCACCAACGGCACAGACAGGCAGGTGCTGTATAACAAAGCCGACCTGCATATGACATGGGGCGGAGTGGAAAAGGTGGTAACCGAACAGCGCAAGGTCATTGTGCCGATTCAGGCGCTGGGCAAGTCGGTAACTAAGCCGGTTCCCGGGGTGCTGGAATGGACAGTGAACTATACCCCGCCATTCAACATGGATCAGGGCGTTTATTTACAGGATACTCTAGGTGCAGGCATGAATCTGCGCTATGATGAATTCGGAAAGCTTGTGCTGATAGCACCCAGCATGGCGGTTTATCGTGCCAAGCTGACTGCGAGCGGTGCTCTGGAGCGGGACGGTGCAGCACTGAATCTCAGCGACCCGAATTGTGAAGTTCAGGTGGAAGCCGAACCGGGCGCGGGCGGCACGACAGTTCTGAAATTCAAAATGAAGGACCCGAATAAGTTTTACCAGTTTGTGTACCAAACAGAGGTTGCTCCTTCTAAAGCGAAAGCTGGCGACAAAATGGGCAACGAGGTAAAGCTGACGGGCGATGATAAGCTGAATTCTATCAGCGCCAAAAGTGAGAGCACGCTGGACAGTTCTGACGTAGCCGGCAGTTCGAGCACCAATGCTCTGCTGCCGCTGAAAAAGGTGGACCCTGACGGCAATCCGCTGCAGGGCGTAGAGTTTACGCTGTATAAGAAAGACGGCGGAGCGCAAGCTGCTAGTGGAAAAACCGGCAAGGACGGCAAGCTCAATTTGCTCTTTCCGAATCCAGGCTATTATGAGCTGAAGGAAACCTATATTGACACAACGACATGGTTGCCGACGACACGAATTTATCAGGTGTATGTAGGTAACACACCCGGGAAGCCCATCTGGGTAGACGGGGTAAAAGTAACCTCTGATAATCCGCTGATCGTGCCAACACCTATTGCCGGCAAGCTGACGATCAGTAATACGGTGGCAGGCAACGGCGGCGATCAGAATAAGGAATTTGTGTTCACCATCACCTTTGAGGGTGAGGGCAAGGGTGACAGTTATCCTTATATCAAGCCAGATGGCACGAGCGGAATGATCAAAAACGGCGATAATATCCAGTTGAAGCATGGACAAACTGCTGTCATTCCGAAACTGCCCAAGGATCTGGTATACACCGTAACCGAAAATGATTACTCGGCAGTCGGCTATAGCACTGACCCGGCGAAGGGAATTCATACCGGCACGATCGTTGGGAATGGCGACCACAAGGCACCGTTCGTCAACACTCGGATGGTATACGGCCGTCTGCTGATCGGTAATACAGTGACCGGTAACGGCGGCGACAAACATAAGGAGTTTACCTACAAAGTAAACTTCACAGGTTCATATGGCGCAGGAGATGAGTATACCTATACCAAGTCGAACGGCGGTACAGGAACGATCATATCCGGCGGGACTATCACGCTCAAGCACGGCGAGACGGTCACTGTGGACAATCTGCCCGAGGGACTTACTTACACCGTCGAGCAGACAGCTTACACTAGCGAGGACTACGAGACCACCCCGGCGGAGCTGACACTTACCGGCAGCATCGTGCAGGCGACAACGGCCGAAGCCAAGTTCGTCAATCATAGAGATTTGCCTGGCGGCCTGCTGATCAGAAATACGGTGACAGGCAACGGCGGCGATATGAACAAGGAATTTGAGTACACCGTCACTTTTACCGGAGCAGGTGCAGACAGAACGTATACCTATACGAAGCCTGACGGTACTACAGGAACGATCCGATCGGGAGACAGGCTCCTGCTCAAGCACGGACAGACGGTTACCATTGCGGGCATCCTCAAGGACACCTTGTATATCGTAACCGAAGCGGATTATACGTCGGACGGTTATACGACCGACCCGGAGAGCCGGGAGTATACAGGCAATATCAAGGAGGATGAAATCGCCCAGGTTCCTTTTGTGAATGCCAGATACCTTCCTGGTACGCTTGCCTTAGAACCAAAAACTGCGAAGGTGCCTGGAGACGGCAAGACTCCCTCCGAGTTGACAGCCACTCTCACGGGAACGGATGGCAACCCGGTAGAGGGCAAGAAGATTGTGTTTAAGCTGGAGGATGGTACGGTAATAGGAACGGCGGTTACCGACGAAGACGGCAAGGCAAAGATTCACTATACGCCGCCGAAGTTGAGTGATACAACGCCGAAGGAGCACGAGATCACTGCGACCACCACAGCCACCAGTCCATCGGGTGTGCCATACAACGAGGATAAGGCAATCGTCATCGCTATGCCGGCGGCGCTTACGGGTGTTCTGCGGGACAATAATACGGGATTGGTCATTCCCAATGCGGTCATTATCGTGAAGAACGTGAAGACCGGTGAGGAGCAAACGATCACCACCGATTCGGAAGGGAAATACTACCATCCGGTTCAGCGGGATGAAGAGTATACCATTTCTTACAGTAAGATGGTTGACATTGACGGGATATCAACGCCTGTTCCATTCACACAAAAGGCATATATTGAGGGCACCAATCCCACAACGGAGGGGAACCTCATTCCGGCAGAAATCACTGCGGTTGGTATCGTGCTCTTCAAGCAGCCCGATGGGAAGACTTCGCTCCTTAACAATGCCTTGGCCGGCAAGCTGCACGTCTACTTGAAGGATGAGAACGGCAGCTATATTTCGGAGAACGGCGTTCCGAAAGCATTCCCTTTGCAAAACAACGGCACATTCTCTGCGGCAGGGCTATCCACGGGTAAGTATACGATGGAAGTACGTTATGAATTTGAGCCGGGCAAAGAACTGACGCTGATTCGGGATGCGAAGCTGGACGTGAAAGCGAACGGTGAATTGAATATTTCGCAGGAGCTCATTGACCCGTATGGCATCATTACGGACGCAACCACTGGCGCAACCATCGAAGGCGCTGAAGTGACGCTGTATTATGCGGATACCCCGAGGAATATAGCGAACGGTATCGTTCCGGGCACGAAAGTAACGTTGCCTGTGATTCCGGGCTTTGCTCCGAACGATAACGCCAGCCCAAGCCAGAAGAGCGACGCAACCGGAGCATATGCCTATATGGTGTTCCCGGACACGGATTATTATCTGGTTGTAACCAAATCCGGGTATGTGACATATACGAGCCCAACCATCTCGGTCGGAAGCGACATCGTACGCTACGATGTACAGTTGACGCCGACTAATGGTTCCGGCAGCGGCAACACCGGAACCGGCAACGATAACACCGGAACCGGCAACGGCAACGCCGGAACCGGCAACGGCAACGCCGGAACCGGCAACGGCAACACCGGAACCGGCAACGGCAATACCGGAACCGGCAACGGCAATACCGGAACCGGCAGCGGCAACACTGGAGCCGGCAACGGCAACACCGGAACCGGCAACGGCAACACCGGAGCCGGCAACGGCAACACCGGAGCCGGCAACGGCAACAATGGAACCGGCAACGGCAATACCGGAACCGGCAACGGCAATACCGGAACTGGCAACGGCAATACCGGAGCCGGCCACCGTAACAACGGGCTGGACAATGTTCCGAAAACAGGAGATAATAGCCCATCGCCAATCTTCTATATGGCTTTGGCACTGATGTCCCTGATGGCGATCGGATTCTGTCTGCTCAGCGGCAAGAAGAAAAAGAACATTCAGTAACAGGAAAGGCGGTAAGAAAATGAGCAAAACGAAAAAAATTCTTACCGCCTTTTTCACTGTTCTGTTGGTTTTTTCTCTCGTCTCGATGGCGAGAACTTACCTGCAGGATTATGATGAACAGCAGCAAATTAAAGAGTTGGCAGAAATACGGGAAAAAGAAGCGGAGACAGGCGAGGGTGCAGCAACACCATCACCTTTTATCCCGAAGTCGCATGAGCCGGTTATGCTCCCCGAATTTCAAGAGCTTTACAAGAGAAACCCGGACATCGTCGGTTGGATAAAAATTGACGGCAGCCGAATTGATTACCCGATTATGCAGAACCAGCAGGATGCGCAATACTATCTCAATCATGGTTTCGATAAAAAGAAAAACAAAAACGGACTCCCCTTTTTGGATGAACACAGCCGGATAAACGGTTCAGACATTTTGCTGATTCACGGACATCACATGAAAAGCGGCGCGTTGTTTGCGGATTTGATGAAGTATAAGAAAGAAAGCTATTATAAGGAACATGCTGCAATCGAGTTCAGTTCGCTTTACGAGAAGGAAGAATATGAAATTGTTGCCGTTATTCTCTCAAAAGTTTATCGCAAAACGGACGACGTTTTTAAATACTACCAGATTGAGAAGGCAGGAACATCCGACGAGTTTGAATCATATATCCAGAACATCAAAAAACTCGCTCTATACGACACCGGCGTGACAGCCCGGTATGGCGACAAGCTTATTGTTCTGTCTACGTGTGAATACTCGACCGAAGACGGCCGGTTAGCGGTGGTCGCCCGAAAGCGTACATGACGATGATGGGCTTACCCCCTCAAGTGAACAATAGCGGAACTTCTTCGCCAAACTCTGAAGAACGAGAAAGCAAACTTTTCAGCCCTTTCGCTTCCCAATAGGAGGTCGGAAGGGCATTATTTACATTTTCGAGCCATTTCCCAAGGGCCCGGCGGGAATTAGCCATCATGAGGATTCAGCGCGACTTTCTCAGCCGCGGTTACGAAGATACTTTGCGTATTCCGCAGGCCCCCAGATAAGAACGTCATCTTTCCGCCCGCGCATGCCAACCCCCATTCCGGACTTTCATCGTATAGATGACAATTTGCTTTTTTAAATTTTCTGTTTACTTTTCCAAAAAAATGGTGGTAAAATAAAGACAGTTGGGAAAAAGAGTAATTTATTTACCGAAAATCCCAATTAATTAATGACATTAAGAAAGGGGGGAGCCAGGAAATCTCACGGAGGTAGAACCGAAAAAAGGAGGCTTGATAAATCTAAATCTTGAATGCGCTTTCTCAGCATCGTGACAAACTCTATTTCATTATGCTGAACACCAGAAAGCAGCACAAATTATTTATTTCCATGGAGGAGGGATAATGATGAAGAAGTTTCTAAGCTCTGTTTTAGCCGCCATTTTGTTAATGGTCACTTTATTAACAGGGGTGTCGTTTGGCAGCCCCGCTCAGGGTCACTCGGCTGATTATATTGAAGGTCAACTCGTAGTGTCGCTCGAGGAACCTTTCATGGATTCGAGCCAAAGCGTGGATGATATATTGATGGAAGCGGATTCGCTCACGGAGAGCGGTTTTGCTATTGCCGATTCACTGTTCGGGCAGGATGCCGGCACTTTCTCGGTGCAAGCGCTGGATAGCGATGTAAGGGCTACGGCGATAGAGCAAATGGGCTTGGTCTATTTGGTCGAGTACTCTGTAAAGGACTACAAGTCAATCGAGTCCGCAAAAAACACTTTGGAGAAAACATTAGAGAACCTCGGTTTCAATGTTCGGTACATCTCGGAAAACCGCAAAATGTACGCGCTTGAAACCGCAACCGCGCAAGATATTTCACCTCAAGATATTCACAACAACCAACGCTGGCATTATGAGATGATTAAGGTTCCGCAAGCCTGGGGGATTACGACCGGGTCGAGCTCAGTGCGGATCGGCGTGCTTGACACGGGAATTGACAGCAACCATCCTAGCTTGAAAAATTTGGTGAATACTAGCTTGGGCCGCAGCTTTGTAGGCGGTACCACAAACGATGGTAATGGGCACGGCACTCATGTCGCGGGAACGATCGCCAGTTATGGATCGGTGTCAGGCGTCATGCAGAACGCGACCTTGATTCCTATCAAAGTGCTTAGCGACAGCGGTTCCGGTTCGATGTATGGCGTTCAACAAGGCATTGTTCACGCCGCTAATATTAGAGCCGATGTCATCAATATGTCGCTGGGTGGCGGCGGCTACGATCGCGGGATGGAGGAAGCGATTCAAACCGCAGTCAGCTTGGGCACCATCGTGGTGGCGGCTGCGGGCAATGACGGACGCCCAAGCATCTCTTATCCGGCAGCTTACAGCGGATCAATCGCGGTTGGTTCCGTTACCTCGAGCAGAACGCGTTCAAGCTTCTCCAATTATGGACCGGGTCTTGATGTGATGGCTCCTGGGTCGAACATATACAGCACATATAAGAACGGCCAATACACAACCTTGTCTGGAACCTCGATGGCAACCCCTCATGTGACTGGCGTATTCGGACTGATGAGATCGGTCAATCCGAATCTGAGCCCTGCTGCGGCCGGAGATATTCTCCGGAATACAGCGCAGCCTGCCGGAAGCTCTGATCAGTATGGGCATGGCATTGTTGATGCGCACGCTGCTGTGCTAGCGGCAGCCGGCGGGGGCGATACGCCAGCCCCGAGCGCACCTGGCGATTTAATATCCACGGGCCAAACTGGCACAAGCGTATCGCTTAGCTGGAATCCTCCCACGGACAACGAGGGCGTGACCGCTTATGAAGTATATAACGGAGACTCGTTAGCTGCCACAGTCACGACTACTTCGGCGACGGTTACCGACTTGACGGCCAATACCACATATACGTTCACGGTTAGATCGGTAGACGCCTCAGGCAACCGTTCCGAAGCAAGCAATGCCGTAACGGTAACGACGGATTCCGATTCGTCACAACCGTCTCCGACTTGGGCTCCAGGGATATCGTATAAAATCGGAGAGGAAGTAATCTACGACGGAGCAACGTACCAGTGTCTTCAAGAACATCTTTCGATGGCGGGCTGGGAACCGCTTAACGTACCGGCGTTATGGTTAGTGAAATAGCATTGTTCAATTGATCCGGGGAACCGCTCCCCGAACAAAGCGCCTTCGCAGATCCGTCTGCAAGGCGCTTTTATTCGCGAAATTATAATGGAAAAAGAATGAGTTGATTCCCCTATCGGGGCGGGGAAAACGCTTATACTTTTTGATAGTGATTAAAGAGACTCTCTGCTCGATCCTGGATAAGTTGTCTTAAGGATTCGGGCTTCACGGATATCACTTGATGCCATATCTCATAAAATAGTCCGCGATAAACTCCTCTTCTCCTGGATTATAGAATCCCTTAATAACGGTTTTATGACCAATTTCTATTGTCATCGAAGGATAATGCTCTTTATAAAACAGATCCTTGGGTTGTTCTAAAATCTCTGCTTCAAACGCAATACTCATCTCCGACTGATACATTTCTAATGAACGACCAAGGAGTTCATTTATTGTTGTCCTCCTCTTCGATCCCGGTTATTCTATCACATCTGAATACGCGATATTTATTCGTGTGTCGCTCGACTCCAGCAGCATACCATTGACCAAACTTGGCGGAAATTTTGAAAAATTGAACCTGGTAGCTTTTTGTCCGCTTATTTTTTTCATATTGAATTTTGCAGGTACTCTCATGAAGAATGCTTTTGAGTATCTTATCTAAAAAACGGCTCACATGATGATGCTGATATGTTTCAATGCGGGCGGATTTCGATGCACTTCCCATTCAGGAGGAGACGGGTCTCCCCTTTGCTTCTGAAAATCCCGGCGTCATGCACGCTTGCGGCCACGACGGGCATACCGCTTACTTGCTCGTGCTTGCGGACTGCCTGATTCAGCTCAAGGATGAGCTTCCCGGCACGATTCAGATCATTCACCAGCATGCGGAGGAAACGCGAAACGCCTCCCGGGGGTGCGAAGAGCATCGTAGAATCCGGCCTGCTTGATGACGTGGATCAGATCTTCGGGGTTCACGTCTTCCCTACGGGGGATGTCGGCGAAGTGATGTACCGGAGCGGCTATGCGATGGCAGGCCGCAGCTACTTCAAGCTCGGTATTCAGGGCAAAGGCGGCCACGGCTCCTCGCCGCATATGGCCAATGACGCGATTGTCGCTGCCGCGGAGTCGGCGATTATTTGACCGCCATCTTTGAAGGCGATATGCTATCCGGCTCTGGGGACTTTGCGTACTATTTGGATAAAATCCCAGGCTGCTTCTTCTACATTGGCTGCAAGCCGAAGAACGCGCATGAGGTGTACTTCAACCACCATCCGAAGTTCGATATCGACGAGGACGGGCTGCTCGTGGCCGCGAAGTCAGTTGCGGAGGTGGTGTGCGGGTATTATGGGTTGAAGTGATGGGCGCAGTTGATGGATGGAAGGTTATAGGAAGCATTTGAGAGTGGATTAGGGCTCTGAACGTTGAAAGCAAGCTTAGTTTTGTAAAATCGAATCGTGTTGAAGGTATCCCCTCGTGGTTGACAGCGTGAGATTGTTGGTGATGATCTCCGGTGTCGGGCGGAGGGGATATTTGTTTCATTAAAAACGTGTCCTTTGTATCCGGCGTCAAAGTAATGCTTGGATATGTCCATGACAGCCAAGTCTTTGAAGATGTTCTAGACGAGGTTACTCGCATGCGAAAGTGCATGCGACCTTTTCGAAGAGGCAGCCTGTCCATTTTTCTGAGCTGTTCACTTTGTAACTTGAATGTATGGGTACTTTGCCACAATCTTTAACAAAAAATGTTGCGAACTGTTGATAGATTTACACCTTGGATCTTCTATATATTTAAATGTATATGGAGATGAAAAATATGATTGGTATGAATATTCGTGTTTTGCGTAAAAAGCATAAAATGAGTCAGGAACAATTAGCTGAGAAGGTGAACGTATCACGACAGACCGTAGCCAAGTGGGAAAACGGGGATGCCTTGCCCGATATTTTTAAATGCAAGCTACTCGCTGATATTTTTCAAGTAACCCTGGATCAATTATCCCGTAATATGAGTGAAGAAGAGGCGAATCGGCTCGGTCCCAAGGGGAAGCAGTTCTTTGGTGTTGTGAAGGTAGGAGAGCGGGGACAGATTGTGATTCCCAAACAGGCACGCGAAATGTATCAGATTCAAGCTGGTGATAAGCTGATTGTCTTGGGAGAAGATGCGACAAAAGGAATTGCTCTCTTAAAAAGTAATGAATTCATGGAATTTGTGGAGATGATTCAAAAAGCTGAGCGGGAGGTAGATGAATCAGAATGAGCAAAATTGTATTTTTTTCGATACCCGCACATGGTCATACCAATCCGACCATTCCGGTGGTAACCGAGTTAGTCAATCGAGGCCATCAAGTTTGGTATTATTCTTTTCTCGAATTTCAGGGGAAAATAGAAGGTGCCGGTGCTGCATTTATTGCTTGTGATGAATTCTTGCCCCATCTATCCCAAAAAGAATTGAATCGTAAGGTTGGCAAAGATTTTGCAGCATTGATTGAAATGGTTGCCGATACAACCATTGCTTTGGATGAAAAGGTATGTAAGGAATTAAGGGAAATTCAGCCGGATTGTATTGTATCCGACTCTTTATGCTTTTGGGGAAAATTATTTGCAAAAAAACTAGGAATTCCATATGTTTGTTCGACGACTACCTTTGCTTTTAATCAGCATACAGCGAAACTGATGAAGCGGGGTTTCATAGAATTATGGAGAATGATCGTGGGGTTGCCCCGAATTAACAAAAAAATTCAGTTGTTACAGGATCATGGGTATGAAGTAGAGAATTTTGTCTCGATTATTCAAAATAATAATGAAACGGACACCATTGTCTATACCGCGAAAGAATTCCAGCCGATGGCGGGTACCTTTTCTGAGCGATATGCTTTTGTCGGACCATCCATCAGGCAGTCTCCGCCGGTACAGAATAATAAAAAAGATAGAAAAATAATCTACATTTCCCTGGGGACTGTACTTAATCAAAATCAAGATTTTTACCAAAACCTTATCCAGGCATTTGCAGATACGGATTATGATGTTGTGATGTCAGTTGGTGAAAAAACGGAGATTTCTTCTCTTGGCTACATACCCGGAAATTTCACGGTGAAAAACTTCGTGGATCAGATATCGGTATTACAGACAGCAGATGTATTTATTACCCATTGCGGCATGAATAGTGCGAATGAAAGCCTGTATTTTGGAGTTCCCATGGTTTTATTTCCGCAACATAGCGAACAAAGATTAGTGGCTGAGCGGGTTGCTGAACTGGGCGCAGGATTAAAATTGCAAGGAAAGAAGCCCAAATATTTGGCAGCAGCGGTATCTGAGGTGCTGGCTAACCGGACATATCAGGAAAATGCGCAGAAACTGTCAGAAACTTTTCAGAGTGCTGGCGGTGCAGTAGAAGCAGCCAATGTGATTATATCTAAAATTCGGGAGAAAACTTAATGGTAAACGAAACCTCACCACACGGTGAGGTTTTTTATGAAGCATCAATTTGATGATAGGTCATTGTTTATCATTTTACATCTATTAGGGTTTTCTCCCCGGACATACGAGATCTGTAGAGGGAAGCGAAATCCTGAAAAGGGGAGGCGATGGTCCGCAACAGACGGGTGCAACCACAATTTTCAACCAGGATTACGCTCAAACTACAAGTCACATCCATTTGCGACATCAAAACCACAATTTCTTCCCACCAAACAAGGCACCATCTTATTCCCTAAATAATATTACGTAACGTAACAGCTTTTTACAATGAGGGATCAATCTATAAGACAGTTATCCCTTTAGTAAAATCGTTTTATTTTTTTCTTTCTCTGTCCTGCATGGATTGGATAGCTCTGACTAGCTGAAGCAATGAATTATCCAATCTCTCCAGCTTATCACCTATAGTTTGCAGAACATAGCGAATTAGAATGAAACAGAGTGTGACCGGGAATCCTACATTTGTCACAAGTGAAATCACATCGGTTACTTCCATCCCTCCTCCCTCCCTTCAGCTCTTTTTATAAGTAGGGAAAAAGTAATTGCTAATTCACAACCAAATATGTTAAATGGTTGTAATTTAAAGCTTATAAACTCCCTATATATTAGAGTCATAGGAAAACAAAAAGGGGGGGCAGTGTGGATAAGCAAGTATCTATTATTGAACGCTATAGGAATAAAGTCTACCGGAGTGGTTGGCGATTGCAGTACCATGTCAAAAAAATGCGCACGAGTGAATGTACCCTTTTTGAAAAAAGTCGAGAAAATACTTGTTTTTCCAATGAACTTGAGACTCGCATATTGGTACAGCAGCTTCTTCATTCTTTGCCGCTACAGGGAAGAAGGGTCCTTTATAAACTTTACATTCTGAATATGACAGAAGCCGAGGTGGCGAAGCAACTTAAAATGAGCCAACAGGCGGTGAATAAATGGAAACGAAAAATGCTTCAGCAACTATCTCAGAGCGTGAATTTCTAACCCTCTTACAGGCAGCGAAGCAAAAAGATACTGAGGCGATGCTGCAAATAATTGAAATTTTCAAAGAAGACATCTTAAAGATCAGCACCTATATTAAATTACCGACCGAAGATGTAGTATCACATATCATCCTCGAATTACTAGAGGCGATAGTAGAGGATGAATTCTCTAAATAGAAGGTGTGGTAAATCACAGAATAAACAAAAGGCATGCTCCTTTAATTCCAATTGGCAGAATTAAAGGGCACGCCTTTTGTTAACTTATTGGGAGCAAAATACATTTCAAAACCATTCATTTTATAGTTTAAAATGAGCGGAATACTTTCCATGTACCATCCACTTTTACAAAAATGTAATTTCCGGTTGATAAAGATTCCTCTAGGTTTGTATTTAAAGTCTTTATTGTAATTTTTACAATAGCTGCGTCACTGGAAAAACTGAGGAGATTATGTTCATCAATCATACCATTGAGTTCCGTATTGTCTAGCTGTATTTTGGTGAACTCGAGAATATAGGGTTCTATTATATCGTCGAAGGTAATCCAGTTAGAATCATAATGGAGTTTTAATTTTCCTTCTTTGTCTTGATTCTTTACAGCTTCCAGCAAAGCCATGACCCCTTCTAATAAGTCTCCCTTTACGCCTATATTTACCATATTATCCATTTTTATTTCGCCTTTTCGCTTACGTTTTTCATCCAATTCAGCTTGTGCTCTTTCCAAATCAGAAAGGGATGGCGGTGGAGTTGCGGTTACGTTGGGGATATCTGCTGGTGTAGGAGTAGCTGTTCCTTCTGTTGGCCCAGTTGAAGGCACAGTTTCTCTTTCCTTGGCTTCTTCCTTTATGCATGCACTCAAAAGAATACTCAATGATACAAGGATAACGCATATTTTTTTCATAGAGCACCTCTCTTTACCATAATAGACGAAAGATACTGTGTATTTGTTTCTCTAAAATTACATAAATAGTTATATACCAATGGGGGAAAATTAAACCATAAAAGAATCATTTCAAAAATTTATAATCTAAGGTTGTAGTTGCTGCCGCAAAACTCCCTTATATATGAGAAGCAAAATTGGCCAACTTCTCTGCGCTGATCAGCTAACAAAAATAAGGAGTGATTTTTATGTGGCAGCATTTCAAAAGAACTGTCAATGGTACATCGACAGAGGTATACGCAATTACTTGGCATGTGGATGATCTGAAAGTGGGTTCACTGGGCAGCTCTAGTCTCTATAATTCTAGCTTGCAAGGTGTAAACGGAACCTTTTATAGTGGGAGCCAAATTGTAGGGGATTGCAATTCAAAATGGGCAGGCTGTTCGTACACATCGCGATTATCCAAATAACTGCTTGAAAAATGGAACTAGTACCATTAATCGAAATAGGGGGACTATGTATCGAACCACAGGTGGTACAGTGAATGTAAAGCGCACAGTTCTTGCCAAAGACTTGACTGGACAACTCAGTAACCTAAAGTGGGCAATTGGTGGCATTAGTATGCATCTCGATCAAACATTGACGAAAGCAGCATACGATAAATTGATTGCTGATGAGGCGGAGGGTGTAGGTGGTGTTTCAGACAAACGGCCACGTACAATGATGGGCTACAATTCAGAAACAAAGAATATAGTTCTGGCTATTGCCGTAGATGTTCTCGAACACGGAAAAACCGGTAAGGGTATCACCTTTTACGATGGACGTACCATTATGTTCGGCTTAGGCTGTACAATGGCCATTCATCTCGATGGAGGAAGCTCAACTTCTATTCGTATAGAGGATCAAGAAGATTTCACACGGAATATTGTCCGTCATAAAGTGACCGATAATGCACAGCTTACGGCCGTATATTTCGACACAAAATATGGAATGCAAAGATGGCCTAGTGAGTGGACAGATATTTGGCCATAATTTTCTTAAAACTTTCTGCCCTAAAACTTTATTCAATTCTAAAAAGAATGGGGCTGAGGTGCAGCAGATGGATATGAGCCACACATGACTGTCGCTTACTCTTGGCCTGGAACGAAACTAACAACTGTGAAGCCAATCCCGGCCCGCCCTCTCCTCCCAGAGAGGGCTTTTTCTTTTTATCTCGAAAGCCGGAGCAGGATGAGCACATCAGCCATCCGGCACATTTTGCATCTGTTCGCTCGCCGCCCCCCACTTTTTGGATTCTAATATTTTTTCATGAAGTATATATTTTTCAGAGAAATTTTAGTATTATTTTTAATTGGAATCCGAATAATAAATGTTGATCTAATATTTTTGTTCGGTTTTACAACGTCTTATACATTGATACAAAACTTACATTTCCTGCAAATGACGTGTTGATGTATGGGGATGGGAATGGAGATAAGATGAAGAAGAACATTTATTTTAACCATGATGGCGGCGTGGATGATTTAATTTCGTTATTTTTGTTACTTCACATGGACAATGTGAAGCTGACGGGCGTGTCGGTCATTCCGGCGGATTGTTACTTGGAACCGGCGATGTTTGCCAGCCGTAAAATCATCGATCGGTTCGGCAGCGGAGGTTTGGATGTAGCCGCCTCGAATTCCCGCGGGAAGAATCCGTTCCCGAAGGACTGGCGCATGCATGCGTTCTATGTGGACGCCCTGCCGCTTCTTAACGAATCCGGTAAAGTGGTGACTCCTGCAGCGGACAAGCCGGCACATCTTCATATTATAGACACGCTGCGCGCTACGGAAGGCAAGACGACCCTGCTGTTTACGGGCCCGCTGACCGACCTTGCCCACGCATTAGATATCGATCCGACGATCGAAGAAAAGGTCGAGCGCCTGGTATGGATGGGCGGCACCTTCCGTGAAGCAGGCAATGTGCACGAGCCTGAGCATGACGGAACGGCAGAATGGAACGTATTCTGGGATCCGGATGCGGCCGCGCGCGTATGGGACAGCGGGATCGAGATTGATCTGGTGGCACTGGAAAGCACGAATCAAGTGCCGCTTACGCTCGATGTTCGTGAGCGCTGGGCTGCGGAACGGAAGCATATCGGCGTGGATTTCCTGGGCCAATGCTATGCGATGGTGCCTCCTCTCGTTCATTTCTCGACGAATTCGACATACTATCTGTGGGATGTATTGACGACAGCGTTCGTGGGCAAGAGCGATCTGGTGAAGGTGCAGACGATTAACAGCAAGGTGATTACGGAGGGCGCAAGCCAAGGCCGTACCGTGGAAACGGCGGACGGACGCCCGGTACATGTCGTCTATGACGTGGATCGTGACGCATTCTTTGATTACATTACCGAATTGGCGAAAAAAGCAACGGAGAGGGATTTGTAATGTCCGAGAAAAAGCGAGTCATTATTGATACCGACACAGCCGGCGACGATACGATTGCCATTTTAACCGCGCTTCACTATTTTCAAGTCGAAGGCATTATGATTACCGGGGGCAACGTCCAGTTCGATCAGCAGGTGGAAAATGCGCTCTACACCGTGCAAGTCGCGGGAAAAAGCGGCCAAGTTCCTGTGTACAAAGGGCATGAAGGCCCGATCATGGGGATCGGCCAGAAGGAGCATCGTACGGTCGAGGACGTGCACGGCAAGGATGGAATGGGGGATTCGTTTTTCGAAAAAGCGATCCAGTCTCCCGAAAAAGGGCATGCCGTCGACTTCCTTATCGAAGCAGTTCATAACAATCCAGGCAAAATCCATCTTCTTGCGATTGCGCCGTTAACGAATATTGCGATGGCGATCAAGAAGGATCCGACCATTGTTCCGAAAATTCCGCATCTCTATATTATGGGCGGAACGAACAATGCGCTCGGAAATATTACGCCGAGTGCGGAGTATAATTTCTACGTTGATCCGGAAGCCGCCAAAATCGTGCTTCATTCGGGGATTCCGATCACGATGGTCGGTTGGGAAATGTGCACGCAATATTCCATCATGGACGATAACGACCATGAAGAGATTGAAGCGCTCGGAACGAAGGGCGCGAAATTTTTCAAAGATGTCAACAAGGTCGTCATGAGATTCAATAAAACGGTTCACAGACTGAACGGTACGACGCATCCGGATACGCTGCTCGCAGCCGTAGCGGCAGACGAGAAGATCATGACGAAGTCCAATCTCTTTCACGTCGATGTCGAAACCGTCGGCGAGCTGACTAGAGGCTACAGCCTTGTCGATATTAACAATCGTCTGGAACGCACGCGCAATGTCCGCGTCTGCGAAGCGATTGATCGGGAAGCTTTTAAAAACATGCTGTTGGATGTATTGAAGTCTATTAACTAATGCTAATCAATGCAAACGGCCGCTTTGGCATAGAAGGCAGCACGAATCTGAAGCGCGGCCGTTTGCCCCTTTCGCTTTACATTCTTGGTCATTGACACGATGAAGAAAGGACAGGTATATGCAATACATTTGGGGACTTCTAGGAATCTTGGGCATTTTTTTGATAGCATTTGCGTTTTCGAAAAATCGCAAGGCGATTAATCCGAGAACGGTGATTGGCGCGTTTGCGATTCAATTTATTTTTGCATTGATCGTGTTGAAGTGGGAATTCGGCAAGAAGATGCTGAACTACTTGGCTGCGGGCGTGCAGAGCATCATCGATTCCACGAATGCGGGCATTCAGTTCTTGTTCGGCGGGATATTGGGTGCGGAAAAGGCGGGCTTTACGTTCGCCTTGCAGGTATTGCCGATTATCATCTTCTTCTGTTCCTTGATCGCGGTTCTGTACTATCTCGGCATTATGCAGTGGGCTACGAAAATCATTGGCGGATTTCTGGCGAAGGTGCTTAAAACGAGTGAAACGGAATCGATGTCAGCGGCTGCGAATATTTTCCTCGGTCCGACCGAAGCGCCGCTTGTAGTTAAGCCTTATATTGAGAAAATGACCAAGTCGGAGCTGTTCGCGATTATGGTCGGCGGACTGGCGTGTGTCTCCGGTTCCGTCCTGGGCGGATACGCGATGCTTGGCGTTCCGATTGAATATTTGCTTGCAGCGGCCTTCATGGGAGCGCCGGGCGGCTTGCTGCTGGCCAAAATTATTATGCCGGAAACCGATCATCAGCTCAGAGCGGAACGCGTCGAGATGGTGAAGGATACAGAGTCCCGAAATGTCATCGATGCCGCGGCTCGCGGAGCTTCGGACGGGCTCAAGATCGCTGCCGGCGTAGGCGCCATGCTGCTCGCGTTTATATCGCTCATTTTCTTGGTGAACATGATCATTGGCTGGGTTGGCGGCGTGTTCGGAATCGAGGCCTTGACGTTGGAGCAAATTCTAGGCTACTTGTTCGCGCCGATTGCTTTCCTGATCGGTGTTCCATGGAGCGAAGCGCTGCAGGCAGGTTCCTTCATCGGTCAAAAGTTCGTCCTGAACGAATTTGTCGCGTACACTTCGTTTGCGCCTGAGATTGCTCATTTGTCTCCAAAAAGTGTTGTCATCATCAGCTTCGCGCTGTGCGGCTTTGCCAATCTGGCGGCGATTGCACTCCTCATTGGAGGCTTGGGCGGGATTGCGCCTTCCCGAAGACAAGATCTGGCCGAGATGGGCTTCCGTGCGGTCATTGCCGCCACATTGGCCAACCTGATGAGCGCGGCGATTGCCGGGATGCTCGTGTAGTAAGGCAATAAATCAAGCGGCGATCGCTTCCCTCCATTCCACCGGGGAGCGGTCGCCTTTTTGCTGGCGTGTAAAAAAACAAGCGCTTGGACTCTGAGGAGCCCAAGCGCTTGTCGCGTGCTGCCGGAAAATTGGCGGTTTATTGTGCTTGTACGAATTCAGCCGATTTAATGCCGGCTTGGCGGCCGAAGATGATGATCTCGGCCACGGAGTTGCCGCCGATGCGGTTTTGTCCGTGCAAGCCGCCTGTTAGCTCGCCTGCTGCGAACAAGCCAGGAATCGGCTGGCCGTCTTTATTCAACACTTCAGTGTTCGTATTGATTTTCACGCCGCCCATGGTGTAGTGAATCCCAGGGGCGATCTTGATGGCATAGTATGGCCCGCTGGACAGATCGTGGTCCATCGCTGTCGTTCTGCCGAATTCGGCATCCTCTTTGTTCTTCACGGCGCTGTTCCATGTATCCAGCGTGGCAGTTAACTGATCTGCCGGAACGCCAATTTCTTTGGCTAACGCCTCAATGGTATCGCCTTGAATGACAAAGCCCATTTTGTCGTACTGCTCAATGGCTTTCGCCCGGGATTTTACGCCGGAATCAAATACAAGATAAGCTGATTTTTCAGGCAGCTTGTTGATGGCCGCCGTGACATTGTCGCGCGTGTCCAGCTCGTTTGTGAAACGTTTGCCCTCGCTGGAAACCAGGATTGCGCCTTCACCTCGGACCGCTTCCCCGATAAGATAGGATTTCTCTTGCTGCACCGTCGGGTGAACCTGGATTTGATCCATATCGACCGTGACGCCGCCGAGTTTTTCGATCATCTTGATGCCGTCGCCGGTGCTGCCTTCTTGGTTTGTCGTCACCAGACCTTTCAGATCGGAGCGAACCTCGCCAATCATATCCATGTTAGCGCCATAACCGCCGGTGGTCACCACGACAGCATCCGCCGCAATCGTCTTCTCATCGTTATTGTTGAAGAGGACCTTCACGCCGTTTACTTTGCCGTCCTTCTCCGTAATTTCCGTTACATTCGCATTTACGAACAGAGGAATTTCTTTCTCTTGAACATTTCTCACCAGACCGTTGACGAGGTATTGACCTACCGCCGAGCCGTCTTCCGGGCGGTGCGTGCGCTTCTCGTTCATGCCGCCCGTAATCGTGATATTGTTCAGACGAATTCCGATCGAATCAAGCCATTCGATGGCGCTTGCGGAATTATCGACGAAGAACCGAAGCATCTCTTTGTCGTTCGTGCCATGGCCGCCTTTTAACGTCTCTTCGTAAAAGAGGTCATTGTTGTCCTCAATGCCTTGCTCTTTTTGGAACTTGGTCTGGGAAGCATTCATACCGGAGGAGGATTTCATCGTATTGCCGCCGGCAATCGGCATTTTTTCGAAAATAACCGGGTTCATGCCTTTTTCTTTGGCTTCAAGCGCGGCAGACATTCCGGCGCCGCCTGCACCGACAATGATGATATCATATTTATCTTTTAATTGATCGATAGGTGTATAGTTGGTTTGAGAAGCACCCGACACGGCTTCCGATTCTTGGGATTCCGCCGGTTTTTCATTGCCCTGGCTCTCGTTTTGATTCTGGTTCCCGCCGCTGCCGCATCCCGCGATCACGAGCATGAAAGAGAGAACGAGAATCAACATTGCTGCTGCTTTCTTCTTCAAGTTAACAACCCCCGTTTTTCTATGATGTTAGGTACACTTCATTTTAATATAATGTCGCCCTCATTAATAGTGATTTTTTTCACAATGTTTTGAATTTCTTGTGACCGTGCATCGGGTTTCTAGGATGAGGCGCGCAAGATGATCAAGAACATTTCATGACACCTCATAGCTTCCAAGTTCAGGAACTCTATGTTATCATAATCATTTGCAAAGAATTGGCGGGGCCACACGCCTGCCATTCAACATGGATTTCCCGAGCCGGAAGCTGCCAAGGCCTGAACTCCCACATTGTCTTATCAGGAGGATATTGGTCATGAAAAATGTATACATTGTGCGGCATTCCCTAGCGGAAGGGCAAGCTCCGGACGCGCCGTTAACCGCAGCCGGTGTGCGGCAAGCGCACAAGCTTGCGGAATTTTTGGCGGACAAAGGTATCGAACATATCCTTTCCAGTCCTTATGAGAGGGCCTTCCGGGCCATAGCGCCATTGGCCGAAAAGCTTGGTCTGAATATCGTTACGGATGACCGATTGACGGAGCGGATCTTGTCTGGCAGCGATCATCCCGAGTGGCGCGACATGCTTCGGAAGACATATGAAGATTTGGACTTGTGTAATGAGGGCGGGGAGTCCAGCACCACGGCGATGAACCGTGCCAGCAGCGTGACATGTGGAGGAAATTGCTGCTATTTTACAGGATTTTTGGCTCAATGAGTCCACATCCCGAGGAGTTGCTGCAAATCTACATCATTTTAGGCCCTTTTGCTTCAAGCCAAGGCGAAACGGATGAAAATCCTGTAATTTTGCAGGATTCCCTTTCTGGTAAAGCCGCCCATATCGAAATGCTGTATTTACGCAGGATTTCGCTTACCGAATCGGCGTATATGGAGAATCAAGCAGTTTTGCGGAGTTCGCCCGGCTTCGGAGATGGAGGCTGCGCGGCTATTATGCGGCCAACGAACAGAATCCAATTATTGGTGCCAAGATTATTTTATTAAAGATGCGGATCAGAGAATGCCCAAGCATAATGATGTCCTGAAGGCGAAGGGACGTTATTATGCTTTTTTGTCATGTCTCAAGTTTAGTTTATAAGTCTCCATCGCTGATCATAGAATCAAAGGTGTACCCTAAGTCGTACATTACATGGGAGGAAAGGAACATGACGAATGTGATGAAAGCCCGTCCTAAGCTGTATGTGATGGATAACGGCCGCATGAGCATGGACAAAAACTGGTTGATCGGCATGCATAATCCGGCTACGATTCTAAATCAGAATGCGGCCACGGAGTTCGTGGAGTTTCCGGTCTATACCGTATTGATCGATCATCCGGAAGGCAAGATTTTGTTCGATACGGCCTGCAATCCGAACGGGATGGGCAAGGAAGGGCGGTGGCCCGAAATGATGCAGCTCGCGTTCCCTTGGGCGGCAAGTGAGGAATGTTCGCACCGAGGATGGGTTGGAGCTGGCCGAAGGCATCACCCTGCTGAACTTCGGAAGCGGCCATGCTTGGGGCATGCTGGGCTTGCATATCGAAATGCCGGAATCGGGCGGGATCATCCTCGCTTCCGATACCATCTATACGGCGGAGAGCTACGGCCCGCCGGTCAGGCCTCCGGGCATTATGTATGATTCGATCGGGTACCGGAATACGGTCGAAAGGATCCGCGCTCTTGCCGCCCGAACGAAATCCCAAGTGTGGTTCGGACACGATGCCAATCAATTCAAGGAGCTCCGCAAATCAACGGAAGGGTACTACGAGTAAGAAGGCACCTCCCCCACACGGTATATAGTGAAAAGGAGTTCACTTGTGTCATTGTACGTAGGTGAATAACGAATTGACTAAGCGGGGGCCTAGGGTTGGAAAGATGACTACAGTACGGACATCCTGCTACTTTACAAAATTTGCGCAACTTGGTTCATAGGTCGGATGTTCTTACAAATGTTGCATATTATATAATCCCTTTGTGCGGCATCCATCCAAGCTTGCAGAGAAAAAATCCGAACCGATCGGAGAAACTGAGGTAGTATCCTATGAGTTGTACCAGAAAATTGTTTTTTGGCATGGTCGCTGTTGCTTTAGGTTTAGGACTCTGTCTCCCCCATGTGAGTGCTTCCCCCATCCGAGTCACCGTGGACGGGCGTGAGGTGGCGTTCCCGGACGAACCTCCGTATGTGGATCGAACATCCAACCGCACGATGGTTCCCGCCAAATTCGTATCCGAAAAGCTGGGCGCAAACGTAAAGTGGAACGAGTCATTGAAGCAAATCGTTTTTACGCATAACCATGACACCATTACGTTGAAGGTGGGCGAGAATCACGCGCAAGTGAATGGCAAGACGGTAACCTTTGACGGGCCGGCGGCGGTCCGCCATGGCCGCACGATGGTTCCGCTTCGCTTCATCAGCGAAGTATTTCATGCCGATGTAGCTTGGAAGCCGGAGCACAATCAGGTCCTTATCACTACTTCTGTACATAACGTTCCCAGGGGCACGTGGATTTGGGATAGCCGCCTTATCGAGAGGGACCCGGATAAGATAATCGGCTTTGCCAGCGACAATAACGTAACCTCCGTATACCTTCAGATCGATCCCGATATCGCTCCGGCGATATATCAAGATTTTATTCGCAGCGCCACAGAGAAGCGGATAAACGTGGAAGCCCTGGCGGGCCGCCCCGATTGGGCATCCAAGTCGAAGCAGGACCAGATAAAAAAATTTATTGTATGGGTCCAAAACTATAATGCCTCCGTTACACCCGAAGAGAGGTTTGCCGGTCTGCACTTTGATATTGAACCTTATCTGCTGCCCGAATGGAAGACCGGCAATAAGGCGATGCTGGCAAGCTGGATGGACAATATGAGGCTGATTGAGCAGGAAACTAAAGGAAGCGGCTTAAAAATTACGCTGGATGTTCCTTTTTGGCTGAATACCGTAAAGGTTCCCGGCACGGAATACAGCTTCAGCGCCTGGTTATTGGAGAAGTTCGATTGCCTGGTGATTATGGATTACCGCAATTTTGCCTTAGGCAGGAATGGGATTGTGGAAAACGGCAACGCGATAATGAGAGAGGCCTCGACGCTGAACAAGCAAGTCATCGTTGCCGTGGAGACCGCGAAAAATGTGGAGAGCGATCGGACATCTTTCTATGCCAAGGGCATCGAAGCGATGGAAAAAGAGCTGCAAGCCGCTCATCAAAAGCTGACTCGGCATTCGAGCTATGCCGGCTTTGCGATTCATGAATACAAGAGCTGGGCCGCCATGAAATATGAATAAGATGAATCATATGTTAGTTGAATGGTAAAATTTTGATGTGGAGGAGGGGGATTTATGCCGCATATTAGACCTGTTTCCGATGGCGATATGGTTGTAATGAGCATCGAGCAGTATGAAAATTTACAGCAAGACAATATGATCTTCCCAAATTAAGAGAAGCTGAGTTCGAAGCGGCTCATTCCAATGTACGATATAGCCACACAGAAGGGATGAATGACTAAGAAAGAATATAAGTAAATAACATATAGAGTGAGAGAAAAACACCTCTCCACTACCTAGAGCGGAAGCGTCAAGCAACAGCCGCCTGGCAGGAAGAGGTGTTCTCTGTACGAGCTACGATGTTACGCGTTCTTATCTCTGAAATATTCTTGATACTGGCTTGGCGTAACGTGGGCGTATTTTTTGAAAATGCTTATAAAGTACTTGTAGTCGCTAAATCCGATATCCTGCGCGATCGCATACACTTTGTTGTCGCCGGACTTCAATAACTCCATCGACTTGTGGATGCGGTAGCGGTTAAGAAACTCATTGAATGTATAGCTCGTCTCCGCCTTGAACTTCTGATTCAAGTAATAGGCGCTTAAGTCAAGCTGCTCCACGAGGTCATGGATGCTGATTTTTTTCGCGTAATTCTCCTGCACATAGGCGATCATTTGGGACACGTATTTTGAGGTCTTTGTCTCCTTCTCCAGAAATTTGCTCTGCAGAACCTCTTCGGATGCTTGCGGATGCTTGGAGATGATTTCGTACTTGCGCAGGAGATCGACTTTTGTCTTGGCAGATTCCAGCGCCGCAATCAATTGGTCGTCCTCCAATGGCTTCACGAGGAACTCGGTTACGCCTAATTGTAAGGCTTGCTTGGCGAGATGGAATTCATTATAGCCCGAAATGATAATGCTGCTAAAGGTATGCTTCTTAAGCCCTTCCCGAATCATGGCGATGCCGTCCATAATCGGCATATTGATATCCGTAATGACGATATCGGGCTCCAGCTCGCAGATTTTCTCATAACCGTCCTGTCCGTCAAGCGCTTCCTCTATCACGATACAATCGTATTCCAGCCAGTCTATGCTGAAGCGCACGCCCCTGCGAATCATATCTTCGTCTTCAACCAGCAGAACTTTAAACATCATTTCCACTCCAATCGTAAGGAATTGTCAGTGTCACACAGGTGCCTTTTCCTTGCGTGCTGTCGATATGGATGCCGGACTCCTGGCCATAGAGAAGCACCAGACGGCGATGAACATTGTACAGCCCGATATGCTGCGTCGTGTTATTTTGGCTTTCCAAGAGCTGGTTTACCTTCTGCAGCGTCTCTTCATCCATGCCCGGACCGTTGTCGCAGACCTCCAGCATCAGCCTTCCGCCAGAAGGGTAGATCCGAATGTCAATAAGCACTTTGCTTTGGTTTCGATAGCCATATTTGATAGCGTTTTCAATAATGGGCTGCAGCACAAGCTTGGGGACGTAGACATCATGGGTTTCCTCCGCTATGGAGATCCGGTACTCCAGCCGTTCATTGAACCGAATGTGCTGAAGCTTCAAATAATCCCGCACATAATTCATATCGTCCTTCAACTGGACGCTGCGATCAGGCCCGATGCTGTAGCGGAGCAGTCTGGACAGCAGCATGACGATTTCCTGCGCTTGTTTGGCGTCAATCTTAATCGCATAACGCAATGTCTCCAGCACGTTGAATATAAAATGCGGATGGAATTGGGATTGCAGCTGCTTCACTTCAATAATGGTGCGGAGCTCGGAGAGCTCTTTATTTTTCTCCATCAAATCCTTCAACCGATCAAGCATCGCATTATACTCGCCGCCGAGAATTTCGAACTCGTCATTCGTCTGGATATCGACATAGCCATTGAAATTTCCTTCGCGGAGCTGGGCCAATGCAAGAATTAATTTCTCGATCGACTCGGAATTGCGGGCAGACATTTTGTTCGACAGAAAATGAATGATAACCCATAACAGCAGGCTGGAGGCAAGGACAAAGATAGACACCGTATAGTAGGTGTACTGCTCCGATTTGTAGGAGTTGAGCGCGATCACTTGGATGGGCGTGTCCGGTATCCGTTTGGAATACATATAGTACTTGCCGCCGTTCAACAGAACATGCCCTTGATTGTCGAGCTTGGGGCTGAATTTGTTCAGGACGCCTTTGGTTACATTGCTGGTCGTGGCAATGATCGTGTTATGTTCGTCGGTAATCATCGCAATCTCATTATTTTGTTCAAAAATAAGCTTCTGCATGTCGGATTCATACAGTTGATAGACGACATAGCCTATTGTTTGCCGGTCTTTGACAATCGCTTTGCCGAACGTATAGCTTGTATCGCGATCATGCGAGTAACGAAAGCTGTTCATCTCGGTCAATGTGCCGTCCGGTCTCTGAGCAATCCGGTTAATGAGATTGCTGAAGGCAAAGCTGGCATACAACGCATCCGGCGACTCGGTGCTAGCACGGAAGATGCCTTCCGTATCGACGATGTGGAAGATGCTCTTGACCTTCTGATGGTTATTGAACTCATAAAATTCGGAATATACATGTTCACTGCCCAAATGCGTGGTCAAATAGTTCATTACCTCAGGCGAAGCGGCCATCCGGTTGATTTCTTCGTAGTACCGTTCAAATACTTCTGCCATGGAGTGACTGATGGATTGGGCGGCCTCCGTTGTTTTTTGCGTCAAGTTCATTCTTCCGTTAATGATGGTGAAAATGAAAAACAAGACGATTAAAATGGAAAACGGAATAATCGTATAGAGTCGGAATAAGTGACGGGTTGACTCCTTGAAGTTGCGAATCTTTTTCTGTTCCATGTCGTCGCCCTCCACCTATGATAAGCCCTTCACTTCTTATTATAAGGAATCGCCGTTGACGGCTGATCATCCAAATACAACCAAGCCGGCCCTTCATGCAGGTACCGACTTGGATGTGTAAAAACATATTTAGCTTCGATGCCGGGTTTCTTCCGGTATCCCTTCGCGATCAACAGCGGCCTCTTAGAGCGAGAGTTCTTTTTGTCCCGAGAGCCTCAGGAAGACAAGCAGCGAGACGACCGTGATGACGGTAAGGATCGTGGACAGCGCGGCGGCCACGCCATAGTTCCCGCGTATAACCTCGGTATAGATAGCCACCGTAACGGTCTTCGTCTTGCCTGTATACAAAATGATAGAGGTGCTTAATTCGGTAATTATCGTAATCCAGCTTAGAATCGCTCCGGACACGACGCCTGCCAGCATCATCGGCAGGGTAATCTTGAAGAACGTTTTCATCTTGGAGGCTCCCAAGCTGATCGCGGCTTCCTCAATCCCGTCGCTAATCTGATGCAGAATGGCCGCGCTTGATCGAATCGTATAAGGCAGACGCCGAATGACGAACGAGATGATCATGATAAGCGCCGTTCCGCTTAATACAAGCGGCTTATTGTTGAAGGTAATCAACAAGGCAATCCCTAGAATCGAGCCGGGCACGATATAAGGGAACATCGTGAAAATATCAAGCGTGTTCGTCAACGCGTTTTTCCGGCGAACGGTTACATAAGCGATGAGAATCGCCAGGAGGATAATGACGACCAGCGCTACGATGGCCAGGAAGAACGTGTTCGTAATGACGCTGCCGATATTATTGAAGGCATCCCGATAGCTTTGCAGCGAGTATCCGTCTACGAAGATTCGGCCATTCGACTTCTGGAACGAAGTATAGATAACATACAGCTGCGGCAGCAGCGCAATCAACGTATACAGATAGATGACGGCATGCGCCGCAATATTGCCGATTCCTTTTTTCTTCTTGGCTTCAATCGGATGCAGTGCGCTCATCGTGAACGAGTTGCGATGAGAGACGTATTTTTGGAGCAGGAAGATCGCCGTTGCGAACAAGACGACAATGACGCTGATTGCGGCTGCAAAGCCGTCATCCCCGCCGACCTCGCTGATGAATTCATTAAAGATCAGGACGGGCACGGTCTTGTATCCTTCCCCAATCAGCATCGGGGTACCAAAATCGGCGAGCGCGCGCATGAATACGAGCAGACCGCCTGCAAGCAAGGTTGGCGTAATGAGCGGAAGCAGCACCTTGCGCATTTTGCTCAACCCTTTGTAGCCCATGCTCTCGGCCGCTTCCATCAGCGATTGGTCGACATTTTTCAGCGCCCCCGATACATACATGAAGATGAGAGGCACCATTTGCAAGGTCAGTACGACGAGAATCCCCGTAAATCCATATATGTCAGGCATCGCAATCCCAAAGGTGTTGCTGACGAAGCGGGTAATGACGCCGTTTCTCCCTAGCAGCAGGATCCAGGAGTAAGCTCCAATGAATGGGGCCGACATCGACGAGATCAGAATTAATATCCGTATCGTTGAATTCCCTTTAATCTTGACGGTAGCCATGATATAGGCCAGCGGTGTGGCAATGAGAGCCGCCAAGGCGGTTACACAGACGGTTACTTTGATACTGTTGAATAGCGCATTTAAATAGTAAGGCTTGCTGAAAAACTTCACAAAATAAGCGAAGGAAAACTCGCCTGTCGTGCCGTTATACACGCTCTTGAACAGCATTGTAAATAAAGGCAGGGCCAGAAAAAGAATGTAGAATAGAAAGATCAGGAACGAAATGTTAGTCCAGACGTCAAATCGTTTGTGCGTCCCTTTCATAGCTGACCGCCCCTTGTATAATTCAATTCCCCCGCAGCGTCGTACACATTGATTTTATCCGTCTTCACTTTCAGATGAATGGTTTGGCCAGGCTCCAGGATGTGGGCCGTTTTCGATTCCTGCGTAATCTCCACGCGCTGACCGGATTCCAGGTCGGCGAAGTAATGCGTGTTCTGTCCCAAAAAGACGCTATGCACAATGGTCGCCTTCAGGCCGGTCTGATCCTCGGTCATGATGAATTCCTCGGGCCGAACCGAAATTTTGACGTTCAGCTTGGCTTGCTGATTCGAGGCTGGCACTTGAATGTTGGCGAGCTCTTCGGAATAGGTGGAACCGATCTGCAGGCGATAGCTGCCTGCTTCGCGCGACAAGCTGCCCTCGATAATGTTCGTGCGGCCGATAAAGGTAGCAACGAAGACGTTCGCGGGACGTTGATAGATTTCTTGAGGCGTGCCCAGATGCTGAATGACGCCTGATTTCATCACCGCAATGCGATCGGATACGGCCATCGCTTCTTCCTGATCATGCGTGACGTAGACGGTGGTAATCCCGACTTCCCGTTGAATGTCTTTGATCGCGTTCCGCATATCGATCCGCAGCTTCGCATCCAGATTGGACAGCGGCTCATCCATCAGCAGCACATCCGGCCGGATCACAATCGCTCTGGCTAGCGCAACGCGCTGCTGCTGGCCGCCGGACAGGTTCTTCGGCATGCGGTCCTTGTATTGTTCGATTTGAACGACCTTCAAGATTTCATCCACTTTGGAGCTGATCTCCGCCTTGGATAATTTTCGATTCTCCAGCCCGAAGGCGATATTGCCTTTGACGGTGAGGTGAGGGAAGATGGCATAGTTCTGGAAGACCATCCCGATATTCCGCTTCCCCGGTTCGACCTGATTAATGACACGCTCGTTAAAGTTAATCGTTCCGCCTTCAATGCTGTTGAAGCCGGCAATCATGCGCAGCAGTGTGGTCTTGCCGCACCCCGAAGGACCAAGAAGGGTGAAAAATTCACCCTTCTTAATCTCCAGGGACAACTCAGGAATGACGGTGGTATCGCCGTATTTTTTCACCAGGTCTTTGATTGTTATTGTCACGCTCATTGTTGTCACCTAAATTCTCGTATTATTTACTTGATGCTTGTGAACAGATTGATATATTGCTCGATGATTTCGGATTTATGCTCACTTACATAGTCCGTATCTTCATCGATCATGTGGATGTCGGATAGCGGCGTCATGTAGTCTCCAAGCTGCGTATCCATACGCAGCGGACGGTTCGTGAGCTGCGTGCCGAATGCGTCCTGGGCTTCTTTGGACAGAATGAAATCAATGAACTTCTTGGCATTCTCCATGTGCGGGGCGTCTTTAATAATAGCGGAGGCCGCATCCAGGAATACGGCGCCTTCCTTTGGATACACGACCTCTACGGGCGCGCCGTTGCGGACATAGGTGCTGGCCGGATCTTCATAAGTCAAGCCGACTACGTATTCACCGTCGGCCACGCTCTTATGAACGGCCCCGGAACCGCTTGCAATTTTGCCGTCCAGGTTCATGATCAATTTGGCAACATAGTCCCAGCCTTCCTGACTTTCATAATCGCCGCCCATCGCTTTCAGCATATTGGTGAGCTGGGCGAAGGCGGAGCTGGAGCTTGCCGGGTCGGCAGAAGCGATTTTCCCTTTCAGCTTCGGATTCAGCAAATCTGCATAGCCTTCGATTTTGATATCTCCAATCAGGTTCTTATTTACGAGCAGCACGCTTCCGTCTGAAATGTAAGGCGTGGCGAAGCCCGTCGTATTGCGGTGGCCTTCAATCAAGTATTGGTCTTCCGGTGAGACGTATGGTTCGTAGAGGTCGGCATTTTCGCGATAACCCGCCATGGAGCCGCCGAACATCACGTCCGCGTACGGATTTTGCTTTTCCGATTGCAAGCGCTTAATGATTTCGCCTGTTCCCGCCGTTACAAGCTCAACCGTAATCCCCGTTTTCTTCTCGAACATCGGAATGATGGTCTTGATGATTTCTTCGCTATTCGGACTGTAGACGACGAGCTTATTGGACGATCCGGCATCCGACTCGCTATTTCCGCAACCGCTGAGCGCCCCGACAACCAGGATGCAAGCTAACAGCAACATAGAAAACCTTTTCATATTTATTCCCCCCGAACGAAAATCATTTAGTTGCAAGTTCATTGTAGCAATCTTGACACCGCTTACAAAATCCCACGATCCGAAAACATTGTCTAAAATCCGCAAGTGATTTAGGGATGACGGAAAAGAATTGAACTCGCTTATGAACCATACTACAATGTGTAGTGTTAGGATGTGAGTCTGATGCAGATCAAAAAAATGAACCTGGACGGGCAAGGCTTGAACCGTTTTTTCGGCCCGCTCGAATCCAAAATCATGGATATTCTATGGTCATCGGGTCCCTTGAGCATTAGGGAAGTACAGTCAATCTTGACGCAAGATACCTCCATTACCATCAATGCCGTGATGACCGTGATGAATCGGTTAGTGGACAAAGGCCATCTAACGAAAGAGACCGTGGGGACGGGAAGGGCACGCGCGGCAAAATTCAGACCCCTGCAATCGAAAGAACAGTTTCTGGCGGAACAAATGAAAGTCGTGTCGCAAGGACTCGTTCAGGAATACGGCAGCTTGGTCGTAACGCATATGATCGATGCGCTGGATGAGGTGGATCCAGAGGTGATTGCCAGACTGGAACAGAAATTAAGCCAAATGAAAAGTGGGAAAAAACAATGAGCTCCGTCGTAAAAATGCGGCTCGTTTACGCTCTGATGGTTTTTTTCGGGTTGAGCGTAACGATGCAGATGGGATTGTTCCTGACTCATCAACTCAGGGATTTCAACTTGCAGGGTATCGTTATCTTCGCCATTTTGTTTGATCTCGTCATTGTATACACATTTCCCGCATCATGCGGCGGATGGCAACCCAGTGGTATTTATCGAGAAAATGGGCGGGTCAGAAGATACCTGGACAGGCTGCGCCTTATGTCGGGGAGGCCATTTTTGAATATGATAGACCGGCTTTAAGAATGGCGAACATTACCGTCAATGTCACCTCTCCTCTCGATGAGAAATGGCGCTCTACGTACCAAAACTATGCCTATGAAGCAAATCGAGTGGTTGCCCGTGCCGGCACGGCCTTGAAGGAGCAATTCGGCATCAACTTCTTGTCCGTGGCCCAACCTCTATGGCAATCGTCTTCAACCACCAGTTCCGGATTATTGAACGATGCGCGGAACAAACACGGTTCGACTTACAACGGCAATCAAAAGGCCGATATCATGATTGCGTTCTCGGGCCTCAAACCTAGCGATAATTCCAATATTGCGGGGATCGCAACGCTTGGCAATCCTTATTCTACTATTTTTGACAACGGGTATAGTACAAATGCGGAGACGACCCAGCATGAAGCGGGGCATATGTATGGTCTGCGCCACGATGAAGAAGAGAGCGGCTCGAATTATGTCGGGAAAACTTGCGTGATGACGGCCGTTGGCTTTGGGTTTATCGATCGGTTCTGCAAAGGGCATCATGCCGATTGGTATGCTGCCAGGAACGAGTATGAATAGGAGTCGGTAACGATTCTTCCTTCTCAATTCATAGAATTGGGAAGGAAGTTCTTATCATAAGGGGGTGTGATGATTCAGGTGAATGGCGAGATCATTTCCCATGAGGAAATGGAAAGTGTGTTAGAGCGCTATGAGAATAAAGGGGAATTCGTCAAGGTCTCCGAAGAAGACGTCGTAAGAAGCGCGATCGAAGAGGTGCTTGTGCTCCAAGAAGCCGGGAGGCTGGGGATTGCGGTGGATGAAGAAGAGTTGGATCATCGAATGGAAGCATTACAAAACATGAATCAAAACTGATTCTACGATCTGGCCATCAAGCAATAGGGGGATATCGGCAATTATAGAGAGGCATTAAAGCTGCGAATGCTGTATCAAGGGGCGAGAGACAAAATCATGTCTGATTATGTAAAGGATAATCCCATTGATGTTGAACTTGTTAAAGCGGAAATGGTAGCCGAAGGATTAATTCAAGAAAAAAGCGAGTATGATAAAGAGGAAAATCGCGCTTTAGTCAGTCAGTTTACTCATAGCTATGTCCAGAAGAAAGGGAAAGAGCATTTCGACAACTGGGTTCATTCCCTAGTTGAAAATGCGAATATTGAATATGTATATCGGTGATCCCCGTTTAATGCGGGGTATTTTTACGATGACAGGGGGATGTGGATGGGGAACTTATGGGGCGCTCTCATGACAGGCATCGTCATTCTCAACGGATGCTCCGATTCGCCATCGAATCATGATCTGCCAGGTCAGACGGGCATCGCTTCACGTCATAACACCGTTGGCGGGACAACACAAGCGTCGAGCGGTCCCTTTACATCGCCGGCATTTTCCAACATACTGAGAATAGAAGGAAGCGGGATGTGCTTGCTTCTCATCCAGACAAGCTAATTAGGGGAGTGATCCGATGTTAAGCGACAAGCTGCTTGCGAAGTTGAACGATCAAATGAATTATGAATTTTATTCTTCCCAGGTGTACCTGGCGATGGCGGCTTATTGTTCGTCGGAGAGCTTTGACGGGTTCGCGAACTTTTTCATCGTGCAGTCGGAGGAAGAGAAATTCCACGGGATGAAAATTTACCACTTTATCAATGCGCTGGGCAAACGGGCCATTGTCAGCGGCATGGACCATCCGCAGAATGAGTACGCCTCCTTGCTGGACGCCTTCGAGCATTCCTATGAGCATGAACAGACGGTGACCAAGCGAATCTATGAATTGTCGGATATCGCGTGGGATGAGCGGGAGCATGCGACGATCAACTTCCTCAAGTGGTTCATTGACGAGCAGGTAGAGGAAGAAGCGACCTTCGACAGCATCATCCAGAAGCTGCGCCGCATTGATAATGATAGCAATGCCTTCTATATGCTCGATGCCGAGCTCGCCAAGCGCACTTTCACGCCGCCGGCCGGCGAAGCGTAAGCTCTGCATCCGCCAACAAGAAGCTGTTTTCCCTGAACAAGCTCATGGGAAAGCAGCTTTTGGCTGTTCCCGCCTATTATCTTCTTGGCAGCACGATTCGGAATATCGTGCCATGCCCGCCGGTGGTGCTCTCCCGTCCGCCATTTAACACATCCAAGCGAATCCGGCCCCGGTGCTTCTCGACGATATGCTTGGCAATCGTCAAGCCGAGCCCGGTCCCTCCGTCGCTTCGCCGGGACGAATCGCCGCGGACGAAGGCATCGAAAATCCTGTCCCGCAGCTCCTCTGCGATACCGATGCCGTTATCGGCGATCAAAATCTCGATTTCATCGTTTCGTTCCGTCAATTCAAGGGTTACGCGGGTTCCCTCCGGATTGTATTTGAGCGCGTTGGCGAGCAGGTTGGAGATGGCGCGGTAGAACAATTTCGCGTTGAACGGGATGTTCACTTCGTGCGCGGGAAGAGCATACTCGAAGATGAACTGCTTGTCCTCGAACGGGCCATACCATTCGGCGGCGATCTCGCGCAGACATTCCGAGATATCGGCCACCTCGGTCGTCAGCGGATAGTCCGGGAGCTCCAGCTTGGACAGCTCGAACACGTCCTCGATCAAGGCCGCCACGAGCTGTGTTTTCTCTTGAATCAGGTTCAATGTTTTTTGTTTCTTGTCTTCCTCATGAATGAGTCCCAACTGCAGAGCCTCCACGTAACCTTGAATCGTGGTGATCGGCGTTTTCAGATCGTGGGAAATATCGACCAGCATCCGCTGCTTGTTCGCCTCCAATCTGTTCTTCTCCTGCTCCGCCTTCTCCAGCCGCTCAGCCATGATGTTAAAGTGATCCTGAATTTGCGCGATTTCGTGATTCGCTTTCACATTCAGTCTTTTATAGTAATGGCCGTTCGCGACGTTTTTGATGGCTTCCGCGACAGCGCTTAGCGGATTCGTAATTTTGCGCGCGGTCCATCGGCTGTAGAAATATGTATTAAGGCTGAACAACACGATGAATAAAGCCAATATTTGCAGCATGATTTTGGTGAATATCTTATGTTCGTCGCGGTTCATTTCCTTAAGCTCAATATTTTGGGCCGCATATTGGGCAGGAATTTTGACAAGAACATAGCGGTTCTGTCCGTCATGCGCCGTAAACGGAGCGAGCGAGACCGTGTACGTCTTCCCTTTTTGATCGTATAACAGGGCGTTAAGATCTTTTTCCGTATAGGCAGTCGCCTGATCCAGCTTCTTGCCCTCGACATGCACGATCTCCAACTGTTCATTCAGGATCTCGACCCAACCGCCGAAGGATTGGATCGCCTCCGATGGAATCTCCTCCACGTGCGGCCGGACAATCTCGCTGGCCGTCAGATCCGCGGGCCGCGGCCCGTTCAACTCGCGATCCAACTGGTAAATGAGCAAGCTCAGCAGCCCGAACATAATCAGCCCCAGCGTAAAAGAGAAGAAAATATAATTCTTGATCAGAAGACGAAACAGCTTGTTTCGGTTACTCACGGCACTCTTCCTCTTTGGCAAACCGGTACCCGAGTCCCCGGATCGTTTTGAGATAGACCGGATTTCTCGGTTGGTCCTCGATCTTTTCCCGCAGCCGGCTGATTTGCACCATGACGGTGTTGTCATCGGCGATATAGGGCTCGGACCATACCTTCTCGAAAATTTGTTTTTTCGTGAATATGCGTCCTGGCGAACCCATCAGCAGCTTCAGCAGCTTATATTCATTCGCGCTCAGCGCGATATGCTCGCCGCGTTTATAGAGGGCGCAAGCGTGGTGATCCAGCGCGAAGGCGCCGACACGCGTGTGCGGGCTGTCCTGAAAAGAGGGATAATCGTTGAATTCATATGTTCGGCGCAGTTGCGCCTGAACGCGCGCCACCACCTCCAGGGGACTGAACGGCTTTGTAATGTAATCATCCGCCCCCAGGCCCAGTCCGATAATTTTGTCGGCGTCCCGGTTTTTGGCGGAAATAATGATGATCGGCAGCTTATATTCCTTCCGTACGCTCTTGATCAACTGATAGCCGTCCAATTCCGGCATCATAATATCGACGATCGCGAGATCGATGGCCTCTTGGCGCAGCATATCCATGGCCGCCGCTCCATTCCCCGCTTCCATCACGGTTAACCCTTCCGCTTCCAGATAGAGCTTGAGCAGACTTGCGATATCCGGCTCGTCATCGGCGATTAACACCGTTTTGTGCATCCATCATTCCTCCTGTTGGACTGATCTTAGGAATCATTCGCTCTCTGCCGGCGAACTCCTTCTCCCTGGCTTCGGCGTAAGGTTATTGTAAGATTCGCGGCCGTTGCGGTTGACTGGAGGCCTTCCCGCGTTTTACGCGCGTCTTCTTGAGCGCGCACAGCGGCTTGAAGTACCAGGAACAGGAAGGGCCGGCGCAAAGCCCTGGGAACCAGGAAATGTTCCAGCATGCAGGCTTCAAAGGCGGATCCGCCAACTATATTTTAAATACAGCGATGCATGCCATGAATAGGGATTACAACTTTACCAAAATTTTGTGGTTTTTAAACAATATCGCGAAGCAGGCCTATCGAACATCCAAGAGAAGCTGAATGCCTTTTTAAATGGGGTTCTTGCCAATCCGGAAGTACGTCAAAAGGTTCGTGAACAAATCGGGATGGCACATTGATCGTCCAGCCTCCCTCAGTATGCGAGGGAGGCTTCGGCACCTCACTGCAAGCGATTCAGCTCCACCACGTCCCCGCTGGGGCCTACCACGCCGTAGCGGCAATCCAGCTTGCCGCAGAGCAGATACTTTTTCCGCTCCGGATCATATACGTAGACAGGCGTTAATTCGAGCCGTCCCTTGAGCTTGCCATAAGCCTCGTCATGGCTGACCGCAACCTTCTCTTCGCGTTGGAAGTCATCGAACATGGAGAGCAGCGGCGCGTTATCCATATAATTGATGACTGTGTATTGACGGGAATCGAGGAACAGGAGCAGCTTGCGCTGGAACACGCGATTGCTGGGCGTGCCCGGTCTTAATACCGCTTGAATGTATCCCCTGTCCCGCTGCAAGCTTTTGAGCACCCACTGTCCCGAATCCTGCGGATAGATCTGGCGCAAGGCGGCTTCGGCGGCGCCAATGCACATGGCTTGTTCCTCTTCCGTAATCGGAGAGGAATCGGGATGCGGCTCACGGGATGCCGCTTGTTCCAGCGTAACGGTCTCGTGCAGCTCGAGCTCGATTCTCTCAAAAGGCTTCTGCTCCGTCGCCGGCTGCTCCCAAGCCATAAGCTTATCGAGACTTACGCTCATTCCCGTATTCCTGTGGATATCGAACGGGATGACGGATAAGCCGTCATTGGCAATATAGATTTCCTCCAGACCATACACCGGAATGATCCGCTGCTCCTCCAGCAAGGGAAGCTCCAGCAGCTTCAATTGCTTCTTCGCCAGCGGCTCCGCCGCTTCCAGCGTAAGAATAAACGAATCGTCCGCTTCTTCCAGAAGGGAACGGTCCGGGAATGTCCCGTACACGCTGTAAAAGGTGAGCTTGCCCTCCGCATCGAAGCGAAGCTCGGCCCGCCCGCCGGGAGAGAGGGGAACGCCGTCGATGCATGCGGTAAAGTGATATTCTCCCTCCTGTTCCATGTCCAAGCGGAACTGCTTGCCATACTCGATCCCGGCTTCCGCCTCCATCCACCGGATGACTTCATTCCGGCCGGCATCCTGGAACGGCGTCTCCGAAGCACATGATTTCCCGCCCACAAAAATGACGCTTTTATATTGGCCGGTATGCAAATTTACGGTAATGACCGCTGTCCCTTCCGGGTTGCTGTCTTCCTCCCAGTCCGCGATATGGGAAGGGAACCATTCCATGCTGAGAAAATAGCCGGTCTCGTTCAGGAGCATGACTTCACGATACAATTCATAGGAATGCAAGTAATAGCTGCCCAGTCCGAATTTCTGCTTGGCGGCGTCCATCCATTCTTTCATTCGCTTATCCATGGCGGGGCCCTCCGATAATCCTTGATGCTTTCATCTTACCATTCTCAATCGGTGAATATGAAGCAACGGGGAGCTATGGGGGTGTATTTATTTCCCAGGGAATGAGGGTTCGCGTTAGACGGAATGAAGGGCTCCGTTTATACTAAATTCTGAAGTATGGGAAGAGTTTAGAAAGCAAAGATCATTGGCGGAGGAGAACGAGGCCGATTATGGATAAGCCCAAAATATTGATCGTCGAAGATGAGGAAAAAATTGCCCGCGTGCTGGAGCTGGAGCTGACATATGAAGGGTATGAGGTAGGCAAGGCGCTGGACGGCCTGGATGGGTTCAGGCTGTTCCAGGAGCAGTCCTGGGACTTGATATTGCTGGATGTGATGCTGCCCGGCATTAGCGGAATCGAGCTGCTGCGCCGCATCCGCGCGCATGATCCGCATACGATGGTCGTGATGCTGACCGCGAAGGACTCCGTGGAGGATAAAGTATCGGGCCTTGATCTGGGGGCCAACGATTATGTGACGAAGCCGTTCCAGATGGAAGAGCTCCTCGCCCGTATTCGCGCCTCGCTGCGAATGAGAAGGCTCCCCCCGGCCGCCGACATTCAGCCCGAGTGGATCACGGTCGCCGATCTGAGCTTGAGCGAGCTGACCCATGAAGTGAAGCGCGGGGAGGACCGCATTGAACTGACGCCCCGCGAATTCGGCTTGCTCGCGTATCTGATGAAGCATGCACGGCAGGTGCTGAGCAGGGAGCAGCTTTTGGATGGAGTGTGGGGGTACGACTATTACGGGGATACGAATATTGTGGAAGTGTATATTCGCTATCTGCGCCATAAGGTCGACAAGCCCTATGAGACGCCGCTGATTCATACCGTGCGCGGAGTAGGGTATGTGCTGAGGGATCCGAGATGAAGCTTAGAAATAAAATCAATCTCTACACTTCGGTATTGTTCATCGCGCTCATCCTGGTTGTCAGCGCGGCCATTTACTATATCTTCAGCAGCATGATATTGGACAGGGAAGCGGACAGAGTGGCCGCCGAAGCCCGGCAGGCGCTGGCGGGAATGAATGAGGCCGGCACATCCATTCCGCCCGACGACCTCCTGCGGGCCTATGCGCCGCTCCGCGGCATTCTCCAGATCGTCAATGCGGACGGAAGCCGGGGCGCGGCGGTTGCGCCGCCGGAGCTGAAGGAGCTTCGCGATCTCCCCGTTGCCTATTATCGGCAGGAAGAGCGCAGCATTGTCGCCTACCAGGGGATTCCGCATGTTTTCGTGTCGCTTCCGATCGTATGGCATGGCGGCGAGGTCGCCAATCTGCAAGTGACGGAAAGCTTGAAGCCCACCGCCGATATGCTTGCTATTTTGCGGGTGGTCCTGATTCTGGTGTCGGGGCTTGCCATTCTTCCCGTCCTGATCTCGTCCAAGCTGCTGAGCAACCTCATTACCCGGCCGATCTCATCGATGATTGCGACGATGCGAGATATTCAGCGAAGCGGGCAGTTCAAGCGGATTCCGCTGCCGAAGAAATCCAAGGACGAGCTCTATCAGATGGGCGATACATTCAATCATATGATGGATCTCCTCGAGGTCAACTACGAGAAGCAGGGCCAGTTCATTTCCAATGCATCCCATGAGCTGAAGACGCCGCTGACGATTATCGAATCCTATGCATCCCTGTTGAAAAGAAGGGGGAAGGAGCAGCCCGAGCTGTTCGACGAATCGGTCGAGGCGATACATTCGGAAGCCATTCGGATGAAGGATCTGACCCAGCAACTGCTGCTGCTGGCGAAGCATGACGAGATGTGGAAGGTCACGATGGAGCCCGTTGATCTGGGGCATATGGTGGAAGGCTGGGTCCGCGCTTTTGAAAAAGCGTATCACCGCGGTATCGCGCTGCAGAGGGAAGCGGAGGTGATTATCGACACCGACGTTCAAAAATGCAAACAATTGTTTTACATCGTGATGGATAATGCGCGGAAGTATAGCGAGGAAGCGATCGGGGTCTGCATTAAAAAGGAAGGCCGGACAGCGGTGGTCGAGGTTAGCGACAGGGGCATCGGCATCCCGGCGGAGTCGTTGGACAAAATTTTCGACCGGTTCTACCGGGTCGATAAGGCGAGAACAAGAGCGAAGGGCGGCTTCGGCCTGGGTCTGGCGCTCGCCAAGGAGCTTGCGGACGCGCTGGAAGCCGATATTCGCATCGAGAGCATGGAAGGCCAGGGCACCATCGTTCGACTTACATTTAAGAAGGCGCGTTCAGAGCCAGCTTCTCGATATTGAACGCCGTCCTCTCTGCCCGATCGAGCGCCGCAAGCTCAAGCTCAGCGATTTCTCATGTTGCTCATGTATACTGGAGAAAAACAGGTGAGGGAGTCTGGAAATAGGGAGGCGCAAACATGAAAAAAGCATGGCTGGGCGCAGCCGTCATTGCGTTCTTTGCCATTGTGGTCTGGCAGCTTGTTCGCCTGCTTGCCTTGGCCGAGCCTCTGTCCGCGGCCGAAGCGGCCAGCAAAGTGAAGGAGATGTACAAGGGCGAAGTGGTGGAAGTCAGCGAGCTTCCGCATGGATACCGGGTGACGATGGAACTGGATACGGGAACGTATGAAGTCCGCATTGACAGGGATAAAGGCAAAATCGCCGGGATGACAAGGACAAAGGCCGCGCCAGATCCGGAAGCCAAGCCGCCCGCCGTGGAGCCGGATCAGCAGAAGCCGCCCGCGTCACAGAAGCCGGAGCCGAAGCCGAAGCGGAAGCCCCAAAAACGGCTTACGGAGGACGAAGCGGCGGCTATCGCGCTCAAGACGGTGGACGGGAAAGTCGATGACATTGACCTGATCCATTCGGACGGGGTCGCCTATTACCTGGTCGAAATCGATCGGGAAGACGGCGAGGATGGAACGGTACAGATCAACGCGATAACGGGGGAGGTCAAATCGGTCACCTGGGATGACTGAGGCCGATCGGAAAGACCGGCTGCTTCTCAGCAAATTCTCATTTTTCTATCCCCGTATCCTCATTTTCGTTGTCTATCGTAAGGGTAACACCTTATGAAGGAGGCAATAGAATATGAAACGCACATTTATCGCCAGCATGGCAGGCTTATTATTGCTTGGAGGGGCCGTAGGTGCCGCGGCCGCAGGCACGGCGAACGGATCCGTGAAGAGCTTGACGCAGGGGGGCCAAATCCTGACCTCGAAGCAGGCCGAGGAGATTGCTCTCCGGGAAATCAATGGCGACATCCGAAGCGTCGAGTTGAAAAAAGAGCACGGCCGCACGGTATTTGAGGTCGAAATCGCGACGGCAGACGGACGTGACGACAATGAAGTGACATTGGACGCCCTGTCCGGCAAGGTGCTCAAGGTCGAACGGGATGATGACGATGACGCGGACGAGCGTCAGCGTGACCGCCGCCCAAGCCAAGCGAAGGAGCGCACAGCGACCATTTCGAAGAAGCAAGCGGTCGCCATCGCGCTTCAAGATACGCCGGGCCAGGTGATTGAGACCGATTCCGGCAAACACGTCTACGAAATCGAAATTCGAAACGGAAATCGCGACCTCGAATACAAAATCGACAAGTATACTGGCAAAATTGTGGACAAAGAGGTAGATAACGCCGACGAGGATGATGAGTGGGACAATGATTAAGGCGGCATAAGGCGGCAGAGGGGACGGGCTCCCCTCTTTTTTATGGCCGCCTGTATCAATCCAACTGCCGTGAAGTCCGGGTCATCGGTACGCTTGACTCCCTCACGATAAGGCGCGGCTCGAATTGAACCCGCTCGTACACGCCCCGCTTCTGCTCGATTATCCGGTTCAGCAGCAGTTCCGCGGCCACTCGCGCCGCTTCGGCGCCCATAATCGAGACGGAGCTCAGCTTCGGCGTCGTAATCGTCCCCCAAAAGATATTGTCGATCCCAACGACGGCGACATCTTCAGGCACGCGGACGCCTAACTCCTTGAACCGGTTGAGCAGCCCGATCGCGATCATGTCGTTGCCCGCATACACGGCGTCGGGCATATGCGCCAGTCCGGCGAAGTAATCCGCGGCCCTCATCCCGGTCTGCAGCGAGAAATCGTCGCCGAAATAGACGAGCGAGATATCGACTTGATGCAAGGCGTCCTCATAAGCGAAAAACCGCTCCTCGATAATGTCCTTGGGCGCGCCCGCATACGCGATGCGCGTGCGGCCGATGCCGATGAGATGCTCCATCGCAAGCCGGCCCTCCTGAGCGGACATGCTCACGATATCGGCTTTGATGTCCGCGTCCAATTTTTTGCCGTAGTTAATAATCGCAATCGGGAGACCGGATTTATTGATCCAGTCTTTCAATGTTTTCGGATAGGCGAGCGGCAGCAGAATCAGGCCGTCGACATGCAGCTTTTTGGCCTCCTTCAAGATCTCAAGCTCTGCGCGCGCGTTGCCCAGCGTATTGATTTGAACGACGCGGTAATCGTAATGCTTGGCCGCCTGCTCGACCGCATAGGCGATTTCCGGGATGAACGCATTCCGGATATCCGGCACGGCGAGAGCGATTTGCTTCGTCTGGCGAACCTTCAAGCTCTGGGCAGAAGTGTTGGGAATGAATCCAAGCTCCTCGACGGCCGCCATCACCTTTGCTTTCGTCTTCGCGCTGATGCCTTCCGCATCGTTGATCGCTCGCGATACGGTCGCGATCCCGACACCCGCTTTTGCGGCTACGTCCTCTATCGTTACTTTGTTGCGGCCCATTCCTCCATCCTCCTGCCTTTTCCGGAAATCCTTCCATCTTTCATCATGTGAACAAATCAAGAACATCATACCATAGAATCCGGATTCTTCATTGTTTTTTCAACAAGGAGCAGATTTGACATTAGCGTGACAATGTGACATATTTAATATCGGAAACGTTTCCGGAATTATTCTTGATTTTCCACATTAGCAACCTATTGAACCACTCATTATCTACACGTCCAGGGAGATGATCGCAGTGAAAGCTTTGAGATGGCATGGCGTGAAGGATTTGCGCCTGGAAAACATCGAGGAACCGAAGGCTCTCAAAGGCAAAGTGAAAATTAAAGTCGAATGGTGCGGCATTTGCGGCAGCGACTTGCATGAATATACAGCAGGACCAATCTTCATTCCGGAAGGCGCTCCTCATCCCATTACGGGAGAGAAAGCGCCTATCGTTATGGGCCATGAATTCTCGGGACAGGTCGTCGAAGTCGGGGAAGGCGTGACCAAGGTGAAGGCGGGGGACCGCGTCGTCGTCGAGCCAATCTACGCATGCGGCGAATGCGATGCCTGCAGACAAGGGAAATATAATCTGTGCAGCACGATGGGCTTCCTTGGCCTGGCCGGAGGAGGCGGAGGCTTCTCCGAGTACGTGGCGGCGGAAGAATATATGGTGCACAAGATTCCGGACAGCGTGTCCTATGAGCAAGGCGCGCTGGTGGAGCCGTCGGCGGTGGCCCTGCATGCCGTCCGCCAGAGCAAGCTGAAGGTCGGCGATCGGGCCGCCGTGTTCGGAACCGGGCCAATCGGCTTGCTTGTCATTGAGGCGTTGAAAGCATCCGGAGCGGCGGAAATCTATGCCGTGGAGCTGTCCGAGCAGCGCCGCAAAAAAGCCGAGGAATTGGGCGCCATCGGGCTCGATCCATCCAAGGTCGATGTCGTCAAAGAGCTTCACGCACGGACCAATGGCGGCGTAGACGTCGCTTATGAGGTGACCGGCGTTCCCGCTGTGTTGACGAATGCGATTCATTCCACTTGTCTCGGCGGCGAAGTGATGATCGTGAGCATCTTCGAGCGCGAGGCTCCAATCATGCCGAACGATATCGTCATGAAGGAGCGGACGATGAAGGGAATTATCGGTTACCGCGATGTATTCCCGGCCGTCATCAGCTTGATGGAAAAAGGCTATTTCCCTGCCGGCAAGCTCGTGACGAAGCGCATCAAGCTTGACGAAGTCGTGACTGAGGGCTTCGATACCCTCCTGGCCGAGAAGAACCAGGTCAAAATTTTGGTCAAAGCGGAATAGTAAAGATAGGCTGGATAGATAGGCCGGATCTCTGCGTGAGCGGGGATCCGGTTTTTTCTTTTTGCTAGGGCTCAGCTTGATTTATACATCGGAACTATGTTTGGTCCTTTAGATTAGAAAGGGATAGCGGGAATAGCATACTCGCAACCGTTGGCGTGCCGTATTTTGTGCTAGTGGTCGTGACGGCCGATAACCTCGAGGTGAGAGCGTTTGAGGAAGAGGGCCGGCTGTTCGATGCGATGCGCATTAGAAAAGGAGACGACGGCAGACGGATCTTCCTTAAGCAGATAAGTAACGTGGCGGAAGATGGATCAGGCAGTGTGAATCCTGCGTTAATACAGGAATTTGCGCTATTTCAGCTGCGATCGGAAGCCATTCCTGCAAAAGTACATCATTTTCGGCGATTTTGGCCTTCCACCTGCTGGAAAGGCTGAAATTGATGCAGTTTTGCAGCAATCCCTGTAAGGAAGTAAACGCTGTAAGGAAAAACTGCATTTTTACAGCTTCTCGGCCCGTCGAGTTATGGGAAGAAGGGGGTGTCTCACTGCAGCAGCCCAAAACTGCTTATGAGACAGCCCCTTCATAAGGTTGGACGGCTTCGTTCGGAGGCAGACAGGCCTACTGCGGATTCGTCGTCCAGATGCCGGCGGTCTTGACGAAGACGCGCTGCGGCAGCTTCAGGGCGGCGAGCGCGAGCTCGGCGACATCCTCTGGCTGCATCATCCGGTCCTCGTCGCCGATTTTGAGCCCGGCATTCACGGCCAGTTCGGTATTGACGGTGCTTGGCGTGAGCGCCGTGACGCGAATGTTATGCTTGCGCACCTCTTGCATCAACGCCTCGGTCAAGCCCATGACCGCGAACTTCGACGCGTTGTAGGCCGAGCCGGTCGCGAAGCCGCGTTCGCCCGCCGTCGAAGAAATATTGATGATGCTGCCTTCGTTCTGGGCGATGAGGCCCGGCAGCACGGCGCGCGTCACATAATAGGTGCCCATCAGGTTCACCCGAATGATGCGCTCCCATTCCTCCACCGGCATGTCGGCCAGCGTGCCGAAGGAGGCGATGCCGGCGTTGTTGATGACGATATGAATCGCGCCGAGCTGCTCCTGGATGGAAGCTACCGCTTGCTCCGCTTCGGCTTGCACGCCGACATCTGCCGCCGCGATCGCAACCTTGACATCATATTGCCCGGCCAGCTCGGCCTTAAGCGCCTCCAGATCAGACTGCGTGCGGGCGATTAGCCCGAGATGCGCGCCTTCCTTGGCAAGCGCGACGGCTAATGCTTTGCCGATTCCTTTTCCTGCCCCGGTAATCAGGGCCGTCTTGTTCGCGAGATTGTTCAGTTCCATCGTACAACTCTCCTTTTTGGGTTCATCAAGCGCGTTAGCGCAGGGTACATGCCAAATAACTCCGATCCCGCAGATCCCCGCGGAGCGCCGCGTATGCAGGGTCCGCCGTCTTTGGACGAGCAGGTTCACAGAGCGTGCTCTCTTTATTATAGGTGAACCAGCGGACAAGATCATATCCATCGTTCATCCTAAAGCATCTTAGCAGCGGCACGGCATCACACGGCGCGTCAGGGGGCAATGGCCGGTTCCGGCCACTGAAGGCAAGGGTTCGTTTAAATGTTCGAGTTTGTATGGTAGTATATTGCTAACTGCACTACCGTGTATTTTTGCAGGCAAGAAGCCAGGATGATGAGACTAATACCACAAGAAGCGGGTTGTCATGATGGATCAGGATAAACGCCGGCTTAGTATCGAAGCCGCAAGAATGTACTACATGTCAGATTATAGTCAGGTCGAGATCGCTTCCATGCTCGGCGTCTCCCGTCCGACGGTATCGAGGCTGCTGCAGTATGCCAAGGATCAGGGCTATGTTCGCATCAACATCGTCGATCCCCTCGAGGATCTGGATGAATTGGGAGAGCGCGTCAAGCAGAAGTATGAACTGGATACGGCGCTCGTATGCTATTCCCCCGTGAATGAATACCACGAAATTCAGAAAAATATTAGCCAAAAAGCGGCCGACTATTTAGTGGAGACGGTTCAGGATACGGACATTATCGGGGTAACCTGGGGGAGAACGATGCACGCCGTGGCGGTTCGGCTGCAGGAGAAGCAGGTGCGCGGCGTCGAAGTTGTTCAGTTAAAAGGCGGCATCAGCTATTCCCATGTCAATACGTATGCGGCGGAGACGGTCAATTTATTCGCGGCGGCGTTCCAGACGATTGCCAGATATTTGCCTCTGCCCGTTATATTCGACAGCGTTGCCCTGAAGCAGATGGTGGAGGAAGATCGGCATATCCACCGGATTATTCAATTGGGGAAGCAAGCGAATATCGCGGTCTTTACCGTGGGCACCGTGAATGATGACGCCCTGCTGTTCCAGCTGGGATATTTGAACAAGGAAGAGAAGAAGCTGCTGCAGCGCACCGGTGTCGGCGACATCTGCTCGCGCTTCTTCGACAAGGACGGGAATATATGCAGCGAAGATATTAATAACCGGACCGTCGGAATCGATTTGCCGGATCTCCGGAAAAAGGAGAAATCGATTCTCATCGCCGGAGGCCGGCATAAGGTCGAAGCGATTCGGGCCGCGCTTGTCGGCAAGTACGCCAATATTATCGTGACGGATCAATTCACGGCGCAAGCGCTGCTGCAATAATGCATAATATGACAAGAGCTATCCCCCTTGGAATTAGTGGAGGACAAGTCCCTCCGCCTTTTCCAAGGGGCTTTTTTGTATGCTTAAGGCAAAAATATGACAAAATATAACTTGCCGGCATGCAAGTTCACGAATTTGCAATGAACATAATTTCTATGAAATGTTTACATCGGTTCAGGCGCATGTTATGATACCTGTGAAATCAATATGGTTAATCTATAAATAATATGATGACTAATTTGTTTAAGGGGTGTACAGCATGAGCATTGCGCAAATGATCGACCACACGCTGCTGCGGGCAGACGCAGTGAAGGACGAGATTACGAAGCTGACAGAAGAAGCGAAACGATACCAGTTTGCCTCGGTATGCGTCAATCCCGCATGGGTATCGTATTGCGCCGAGCAGCTTGCCGGCACCCAGGTCAAGGTGTGCACGGTCATCGGTTTCCCGCTTGGCGCTTCGACGACGGCCGTCAAAGCCTACGAGACGGCGGACGCGATTGCGAACGGGGCGACTGAGATCGATATGGTCATCAACGTCGGCCAACTGAAGGCAGGGAACGATGACGAGGTGGAGCGCGACATCGCGGCGGTCGTGGAAGCCGCTGCGGGGAAAGCGCTTGTCAAGGTCATTATCGAGACATGCCTGCTTACGGAAGAGGAGAAGGTTCGCGCTTGCGAGCTGGCGGTGAAGGCCGGCGCGGACTTCGTGAAGACATCGACGGGCTTCTCTACAGGCGGAGCTACGCGGGAAGACGTGGCGCTCATGCGCCGTACGGTCGGAGAGCGAGCTGGCGTGAAAGCCTCCGGCGGAGTACGCAGCCTGGAAGATGTGAACACTATGATTGAAGCGGGAGCTACGCGAATCGGAGCGAGTTCCGGAGTAAGCATTATGAATGGCCTGGAGTCGTCATCTTCATACTGAATTACTGTGGAAGAAAGCAAACGTTGGCGGAGAAGCGCCGATAAGGAGGAGCAGATCATGAAGGAGCAATTGATTCAAGAGGCACTGGAAGCGCGCAAGCAGGCTTATGCGCCGTATTCCCGGTTTCAGGTCGGGGCCGCCGTGCTCGCCGGCGGGAAAATCTTTCGCGGTTGCAACGTGGAGAATGCCTCCTATGGCTTAACGAACTGCGCAGAGCGAACCGCCGTGTTCAAGGCGGTGTCCGAGGGCGAGAAGAAGATCGAGGCCATCGCCGTCGTCGCGGATACCGAAGGTCCGGTCGCCCCATGCGGCGCGTGCCGTCAGGTGCTGGCTGAATTTTGCGACGGCGGCACGAGAATCTTTTTGTCGAATCTTCATGGCCATACCGAGGAGTGGACGATATCCCGTTTGCTTCCGGGCGCTTTTTCCGCAGAAGACATGGATCAGGACAGCTAATCGCTTTCCTGTCCTGGGCCTTTTGTAAGCGGTAACAGGAATCCGGGTTTGTTTTGCATGCTTGAGCTTGGGAGGAACTTGAGATGAAATATGTGATTGCTATCGTCGGATTGCTGGCCGTATTCGGACTGACTTACCTGGCGAGCAAGGACCGGGGCCGCATCCGCTATCGGCCGCTGGCGCAAATGATTGTGCTGCAGATTGTCCTCGCTTTCGTATTGTTGAACACGACGGTGGGCGAGACGCTGATTCGGGGATTTGCCTCCGTGTTCGAAGCGCTGCTGGCCTACGCGGCGGAAGGCGTTAACTTTGTGTTCGGCGGAATCGTGAACGAAGGGCAGGGCACGCAATTTTTCCTGATGGTTCTGCTGCCGATTGTGTTTATTTCCGCACTGATTGGCATTTTGCAATATACGAAAATCTTACCGTTCATTATCAAATATATCGGCCTGCTGCTCAGCAAGGTGAACGGCATGGGCAAGCTGGAATCGTATAATGCGGTTGCTTCCGCCATATTGGGGCAGTCGGAAGTGTTTATTTCGGTCAAGAAGCAAATCGGGATGCTGCCGGAGCGCCGTCTGTATACGCTGTGCGCTTCCGCCATGTCGACGGTCTCCATGTCCATCGTGGGGGCATACATGACGATGATCGAGCCGAAATATGTGGTCACGGCACTCGTGCTGAATCTGTTCGGGGGGTTCATTATCGCATCGATACTGAATCCGTACACCGTGTCGAAGGAAGAGGATATTCTCGAAGTTCAGGACGAGCATAAGCAATCCTTCTTCGAGATGCTGGGCGAATACATTATGGACGGATTCAGGGTAGCGATTACCGTCGCCGCGATGCTGATCGGGTTCGTCGCTCTGATTGCGTTGATTAACGGCCTGTTCGGGACATTGTTCGGGATTACCTTCCAGCAGATTTTGGGATATATTTTCGCGCCGATCGCGTTCCTTATGGGCGTGCCTTGGAAGGAAGCGGTCGATGCGGGCAGCATCATGGCAACGAAAATGGTGGCGAATGAATTCGTGGCGATGCTTGATTTGTCCGCCATGACGAAGGATGGAGCAATGTCTGCGCGGACCATTGGCATCGTATCCGTCTTCCTGGTCTCGTTCGCGAACTTTTCGTCCATCGGCATTATTTCCGGGGCCGTGAAGGGATTGCATGAGAAGCAGGGCAATACGGTCGCCCGCTTCGGCCTGCGCCTGCTGTACGGCGCCACGCTGGTCAGCGTGCTGTCGGCCACGATTGCCGGGCTGTTCCTGTAAGGATTGGCAGAAAAAAATAGAACCGCGTTCCCGTAGTTCCGATGCGGAACGGGCTCGCAGGCTAACGGAGGAGGAACGGGATGAGCGTTCACATTGGAGCGAAGCAAGGCGAGATTGCCGAGACGATACTGCTTCCGGGCGATCCGCTTAGAGCGAAGCATATTGCGGAGACGTATATGGAGGACATCGTATGCTATAACGAGGTGCGGGGCATGCTGGGCTTCACCGGCACCTACCGCGGGAAGCGGGTGTCGGTTCAAGGCACGGGCATGGGCATTCCGACGACGAGCATCTATGTCAATGAGCTGATTGCGGATTACGGCGTCAAACATTTAATCCGGGTCGGCACCTGCGGCGCGATGCAGGAGCATGTGCAAGTTCGCGACGTTATTCTTGCCCAGGCATCCTGCACCGATTCGAGCATGAACCGCCACGAATTCAGCGGGTACGATTATTCGCCGATTGCCAGCTTCCCCTTGCTGCAAGCGGCCTATGAACGAGGCATGGCCAAGGGATTGAAGCTGCATGTCGGCAATGTATTCAGCTCGGATATGTTCTACCGCAGCGACAAATCCGTCGTGAAGAAGCTGATGGATTACGGCGTGCTCGGAGTCGAAATGGAAACGACGGCGCTGTACACGCTTGCCGCGAAATACGGCGTCAAGGCGTTAACGATATTGACGGTAAGCGATCATTTGCTGACCGGGGAAGAGACGACCGCCGCCGAGCGCCAGACGACTTTCCATGACATGATGGAGGTCGCGCTGGAGACGGCAATCTCGATCTAGCGGTTCGGGTTCTTGGCATACAGCCCGCCTCAGACGGGGCAGCGCATCAATCAACGGGAGACAGGGAGGAGCATTAACGATGAGAATGGTGGATTTGATTGCGAAGAAGCGGGATGGCAAGGAGCTGACGACGGAGGAGATCAACTTCGTCATCGAAGGATATACGAAGGGAGACATTCCCGATTATCAGGTGAGCGCCTGGGCGATGGCCATTTATTTTCAGGATATGTCGGAGCGGGAACGGGCCGATCTGACGATGGCGATGGTGAACTCCGGGGACACGATCGATCTGTCGGCCATTGAAGGCATCAAGGTGGATAAGCATTCGACCGGTGGAGTCGGGGATACGACGACGCTCGTGCTGGCGCCGCTCGTCGCGGCATTGGGGATTCCGGTGGCGAAGATGTCGGGGCGCGGGCTCGGCCATACGGGCGGCACGATCGACAAGCTGGAATCGATCGAAGGGTTCCATGTCGAGATCGGCACGGACGAGTTCGTGAACCTTGTCAATACGCATAAGATTGCCGTCATCGGACAGACGGGCAATCTGACGCCGGCGGACAAGAAGCTGTATGCGCTCCGCGATGTCACCGGCACGGTGAACTCGATTCCGCTCATCGCGAGCTCGATTATGAGCAAGAAGATCGCGGCAGGCTCCGATGCGATCGTCCTTGACGTGAAGACAGGGGCGGGCGCCTTCATGAAGACGGCCGAGGATGCGAAGAAGCTGGCACACGCGATGGTCAGCATTGGCAACAACGTCGGCCGCAAGACGATGGCCGTCATTTCGGATATGAGCCAGCCGCTTGGGCGCGCGATCGGCAACTCCCTGGAAGTGCAGGAAGCGATCGATACGCTGCGCGGACGCGGGCCGGCCGATCTGGAGGAGCTGTGCCTGGCGCTTGGCCGGCAGATGGTCTATCTTGCGGGCAAGGCCGCATCGTTGGAAGAAGCGGAAGAGCAATTGAAGGAAGTTATCCGCAACGGCAAGGCCTTGGAGAAGTTCAAGGAATTCCTCGCGAATCAGGGCGGCAATCCAGCCGTGGCGGACGATCCGAGTCTGCTTCCGCAAGCGTCCTTCCTGATCGAGGTCCCGGCACGTCAGGACGGCGTCGTCGCCGAGATCGTCGCGGACGAGATTGGAACGGCGGCCATGCTGCTCGGCGCGGGACGCGCGACGAAGGATTCCGAGATCGATCTGGCGGTCGGCCTGATGCTGAACAAGAAGATCGGCGACCGGGTGCAGGCAGGCGAGTCCCTGGTCACGATACATGCCAACCGCGAGAACGTTGACGATGTGATTGAGAAGATTTACGCGAACATCCGCATTGGCGACCATGCCGAAGCGCCGGTGCTCGTGCATGATATTGTAACCGAATAAGCCAATTCATCGTGCAGCCCTCGTCTTGCTCTAAGACGGGGGCTGTCGGGCGTATAGGCGCTTGAAAAAAACTTGCGCGGCGGCGGGATTATCGGTCATACTACAGAAATGAAGATCGCGCGACAGGAGGCAGATCGAAGTTGACTATCAAAGTGCTGATCGCAGACGACAATTCGTTCATACGGGAAGGCATGAAAATCATATTATCCAGCTTTGAGGAATTTGAAGTGGCCGGCACGGTCGAGGACGGGGCGGAGGCGGTCGCCTTTTGCAAGAGGCACGACGTGGACGTCGCGCTGCTGGATGTGCGGATGCCGAATATGAACGGGGTCGAGGCGGCCCGCCTGTTGACGGAGCAGACCAAGGTCAAGCCGCTCATTCTGACGACGTTCGACGACGATGAGTTCGTCCTGGAGGCCATCCGGGCGGGAGCGCGCGGATATCTGCTCAAGAACAATGATCCCGAACGGATTCGCGACGCCATCAAAAGTGTCTGCAACGACCATCACGTCTTGCAGGATGTCGTGCTGGACAAGATCAAAGCCAACCTTGCCGCAGATCATTCTTCTTCCCCGGACGCGGCCATTCCCGATTCGGGAGGGACAACATCGCCGCGAGCGGCCGATTCGAACGGATGCAAAATCGACCGCAGCCCGTTCACCGAACGGGAGCTGGGCGTGATGGACCATATCGCCCGCGGCTTATCCAACAAAGAAATCGCCAAGAAGCTGTTCATCTCCGAAGGAACCGTCGCCAACTACATCACCTCGATCTTGAATAAAACGGGACTCGAGCATCGCACGCAGATTGCGATCTATTATTTGACGGGTGAAGCGAGAACATCGGATGAATAGAGTTAGGAGATCTATCGCCTATGGAATTATGGACGATCGGCAATAAAGCGGTGGTGCTGGGCTATCTGGTGATGGCCTCGTTTCTGATGAATTTCGCTTCCGCGGCAAGCTCGTGGCATATTCTCTCCTATTTGCTGTATCTCGCCGTAAATATCACAGTGCCCATTTTCAAAAACATCCGGCTCAAACAGACCCTGATCGCCTGCTCCGCCGCATTCGTCATCGTGTGCGCGATCCGGCTGGACCCGTTGTTCCTGCTGCTGCTTCCGATCAATGTGTACGAATTCGTCTCTTCCTGCTCGGATCGGAGGCTGCTCGCCTTCGTATGCATGCTGCCGCCGCTGCTCTTCATTCCTTCCGATCTGATTCCGCTATACTTGCTGAGCGCCCTGCTCAGCTACTTGCTGTACGCCTGCGGCAGCGGGCTCAGCGGCAGGCTGGAGAACGAGCGGGAGAAGATGCGGGGAGAGCTGCAGCGGCTGGCCCGCACCTTGAGCGAGAACAATGAATATATTCGCCAGTCCGAATATACGATCAAGCTGGAGGAGCGGAACCGTCTCTCCCAGCAGATTCATGACGACGTCGGCCATGCCATGGCGGGGGCGCTCATCCAGATGGAGGCGGCGCGGCGGCTGCTGGCCGCCGACCGGGACAAGGCGTCCGAACTGCTGGGCAATGCCGTCGCGATCTCCAAGGACGGACTGGAGCGCATCCGCTTGACGCTCAAGGACATGAAGCCGCGGCCGGAGGAGATGGGGATCAACCGGCTCCGCTTATTCGTCGACGAGCTGGCGGCCCGGGAAGGCGTGGCCGCGACACTGGCCTACGACGGGGATATCGACGCTATCACGCCGCTGCAATGGAAGATCATTCAGCAGAATGCGACCGAGGCGGTCACGAATACGCTCAAGTATGCGCAGGCCACCGCCATCCATGTTGAGGTTCGGGTGTTGAACAAATTGATCAAGGCGGTCGTCTCGGACAACGGCGTCGGGGCGGAGAAGGTCGTAAAAGGACTTGGGATGGTAGGCATGGAGGAACGGGCCGCTTCCGCGGGAGGCACGGTTATCGTCGATGGGACGAATGGCTTTACCGTGACGACCCTTCTGCCTTGCGGAGGCCGATGAGGCCCGTGAACATTCTCATGCCGAACAAATGAAGATTCTCATGGAGAAAGGATGAACTTATGCACTGACATAAGCGCATCCTTTTTTATTACAATACGGACAGAACCATGGAGGGAGCGATCCGGATGAGCAACGTATTGGAAATTCGCCATTTAACCAAAAAATTCGGTGATTTCATCGCCGTCGACAATATATCGCTGAACGTGCGCGAAGGGGAAATCTTTGGCTTTCTGGGCGCCAACGGCGCGGGCAAGAGCACGACGATCAATATGATCGCGTCCCTGCTGCGGAGCACCAAGGGGGAGATCAGCCTGCTCGGCAAAAACATCGCGAAGCATAACCGTTTCGCCAAAATGAACATCGGCATCGTGCCCCAGGACCTCGCGATTTACGAGGATATGACGGCCTATGAGAATGTTCATTTTTTTGCCGGCCTGTATGGCCTGAGAGGGGAATTGCTGAAGAAGCGCACCGAAGAAGCGCTGGACTTCGTAGGCTTGGGAGACAAGTCTGCCAGCTTCCCCAAAAACTTCTCGGGCGGCATGAAGCGCCGATTGAACATTGCCTGCGCCATCGCTCATCGGCCGAAGCTGATCATTATGGATGAACCGACGGTCGGGATCGACCCGCATTCCCGCAATTATATATTGGGCTCGGTGCGCAAGCTGAACGAGATGGGCTGCACCATCATCTACACAAGCCATTACATGGAAGAAGTCGAAGAAATCTGCACCCGCATCGCCATCGTCGATCACGGCAAAATTATCGCGGAAGGCACGAAGGAGCAATTGACCGCGACGATTACCGAATCGAAGGAGATCTGGATCGGCATCAAGTCATCGGACCCCGCGCTTGAAGTGGATGCGATCCGGCAGATCCAGGGCGTCACCTCGGTTCGGCTTGAGGAGCAGATGCTCAAAATTATATCCAAAGCGGAAATCAACAATCTGAACCGGATTATCCAGCAGCTGATCAAGGATCAGGTGGAAATCCGATCGGTCGAAGAGCAAGCGCCGAATCTGGAGACGGTGTTCCTGACCTTAACCGGCCGGAATTTGCGGGACTAAGGGGGAACGGCGCCATGAATATTTGGAATATCGCGCTCAAAGAAATCAAATCCAATCTCCGCAATACCCGAACCTTTGTGTTTATGCTCGCTCTGCCGATCGCATTGATGCTGATTCTTGGGGCCGCGCTCACGAACGCGTTCACGGACGGCGTAGAGATTGACGGTCTGCGGCTGCTCGTCCGCAATGAATGGACCGATTCGCAAGGAACGGCAGCCTGGAGCCAGTTCGTGCAGGCGATCGAGCAGGAAGGCGTTGAAGTGGTGCAGGCCGCCGCCGGCATGAACGGACAGGAGGAGGTCCGCACGAACCGTTTTACCGCTTATGCGGAGCTTGACGGCGACGGGATCAAGTTCTATGGAAGCAGTAAGAATACGATTGAGAGCAACCTTATTCAGGGGATGCTGAGCACGTTCGCCGACCGCTACTCGCTGATGGCCGCGGCTTTCCATTCGGATCCGGCGGCAGCCCGGTCCATCGTCGGCGGGGTCGGGGAGAGCGGCGATTTCATCCGCGAGACTGCGCTGAATCCGGATAAGCGTCCGGACTCCTTCGGGTACTACGCGATTGCGATGACGACGATGATCGCGCTCTACTCGGTCTTCTCATCCGGTTATCTGTTCCGCGGGGAGCGCATCCGCCATACGTCGATTCGCTTAATAGCGGCTCCTATCGGCAAAGGAGAGATATTCATCGGAAAAGTCATCGGGAGCACGTTCATCAATCTGCTGTGCGTCCTGCTGGTCGTCTTGTTCAGCAAATTCGCCTTTCAAGCCGATTGGGGGACGCATTACGGCATGATCTTTCTCTTGCTGTTGACCGAGGTGCTGCTCGCAGTCAGCTTGGGACTCGCGGTCAGCTTCCTGTTTCAGGGCGAGGGCTTTCAAGGCATCGCCATGATGTTTACGCAGGTGGCTTCGTTTCTCGGCGGGGCGTATTTTCCGATTGGCGAGACGGAGGGCTTCATGACCTGGCTCACCAATCTGTCGCCCCTGCGTTGGGCCAATACGGCCTTGACGGAGATCATCTATGCCGGCAATGCGGCCGCAGGGTGGCCGGCTATCGGTTTGAATACCGGCATTGCGGCTATTTTTCTCTTGATCGCGGTCATCACTATGCGAAGACGGGAGGCGTTATAATATGAGCGAAGTGATATGGCTTATCCGCAAAACAATGACCGAGACATTCCGCAACAAAAAGAACTGGCTCGTCTACTTCGGCCTGCCCGTCGTGGGCGTGCTGGTGACGATGATGCTGTACGCGAACAATAGCAGCGGGACGCTCCGCGTCGGCCTGACGAATCTGGACGGCAATCAGGCGATTACGCAGGATGCCATCCGCTTCCTGGAAGGCTTGAGTCAGATTAAGGTCACGGCTATGGATGAAGCGGCGATGAAGCGCGATATCGCGGCAGGCAGGCTGGACAGCGGCATCGTGTTCGGCGAAGGGTTCGCCGCAAGCGTGCGGGCCGGCCTGCCGGAACATCTGGACATCATCTCCGTAAAAGGGACGCAGGTCACCGCTTACGTCAAAGCGATGCTTCACAGCCATGTCGGCAACGCGGCCGCGATCGGCCGCAGTGCGGGAGGCGATGACGCCCGGTTCGACACCATCTATGCCGCATACAGCCAGCAGCCGTTCAAGGTGACGTCCGAGACGCTGGAGGATACGTCGAACCTGAAGTCCATGACGTATCAATCGATTGGCTTCCTCGTCGCGTTCATGATGTACTCCGCGGTCAGCATGTCGGAGATGATTCTGAAGGAGAAAGAGAACCGCACATTCCTGCGGCTGCTGTCCGCACCCGTCTCTGCACGGACGTACGTGCTCTCGAACGTGGCCGTCAATGTCGTCATTATGCTGCTGCAGATTACGGTCACGCTGATCGTGATGAAGAATATTCTCCATATTGACTCGGGCATCCCGTACGGCACGATGATCGCGGCACTGTTCCTGTTCGCCTTGACGGCCATCAGTCTCTCGCTCCTGATCGTCGCGTTCTCGAAGACCAGCGCTGGCGCTGGCGCCCTGCAAAATCTGATCATTACGCCGTCATGCCTGCTCGCCGGCTGCTTCTTCCCGATGGACATCATGCCGGACACGATGCGCAAAATCTCGCACTTCATGCCGCAGCATTGGCTGTTGGATATGATCAATCAACTGCAGCAAGGCGTTGCGTTCGGCAGCTTGGCTCTCAATATGGCGATTCTGATTGCTTTCGCCGCGGTCTTTGCGCTCATCGCAATCTTTCGCTTCGGCCGCAACAACGACATCCGGCAGTTCGTGTAAGCCGGAAGCGGGGCGGCAGCGAGAACCGTCGCCGTGCATAGATAACATCGCAAGAGGGGAGAGAAGCCCCTCTTTTTCTTCCGGGAATGTCCGCGAATTTCTCCGTGTGGAGATTGCATGGTGTGGACGTTGACATAGGCATTGTCTCCTTTGAGATTTCGGAGTCAACCATGATAGAATAGTCGACAGACATGCTTTTCGCATCGTAAAGGGGGATACAGCCATGAACAACTCCGAGAAGACCATTATTGAGAAATTAAACCTCCGCAAATATCCGGCGAAGCTGATTTTGGGCAAGCCGGACGATATCGCCGACTTCGACGGACTGGAGTACGACACGTCGGCGGTCAAAGAGAAGTACAGTCTCATTTTTACGTTTATCTTCCACTTGGAGGAGTTCGTAAACCAGTTGAATCAGGTGATTGAACGGCAGCTGCTCGAAGAGGGCGGATATCTGTTCTTCGCCTATCCGAAAAAAAATAATCCGAAGTACGCCGAATATATTGAGCGGGACAGCTTCTTCGCCGAAGTCCCAATGGATGAGGATGGATATGTAGGAGGCAGCCCGATTAAGTTCGCCCGCATGGTGAGCCTGAACGACGTGTTTACCGTCATCGGATTGAAATCCCAGGCGAAGAAGGCGGCGAGCTCAACGAAACCGAGCCAATGCGTGGATGATTATGTCGACCGGGTGAAAGATATCAAGGCCTATTTACAGCACGACGAGGAAATCGGGGAACGGTACAATCAATTGACTCCCGGCTACCAGAAAGATTGGGCCCGGTATGTATACAGCGCGAAGAAGAAGGAAACGCAGGACAAAAGGCTGGCCGAAATGAAAACCGTGCTGGCCGAGGGCTATAAGACGATGGATCTGTACAGAAGAAACAAAAAATAAGAGCGCGGAGGCGGCAAACCAGCCGCCTTCGGTTCATTTTGCAGGGATGACAGCTCCAGCCTGAGGATGGACGCCATCCGCGACTGCAGAGACGGATAGGAAATGATATTTTTCTCCACCTTCGCAGGGGGAGCATGACTCCCACTGGCGTTTTCTCCCTGTCCGGACTGGATGCCGTCAAATCCATGGCGGCGGGGACGGCGGACCCGGAGAATGTAATCGAAATCCAGGCTGCTTGTCATCGACCATGGCGAACAGCCGCTCTCCATCCGGCCGTTGGCGAGACAGTCCGGGCGGGATGAGGGCTGCCGGCAACCTGCTTAACGCTTATGTGCTCTCCACCTGTTCGTCCGTTTCAGGCTTGCACATCCTATTTTCCTTCAACCGTTCAATTTGGCTAGCCTCAAGCCCTGTAATGCGAGAGATAAGGGCGGTATCCAGTCCTTCTTTCAACATATTTAATGCTGTGTTGTTAATCCCTTCTTCAATCCCGGCGGTACGCGCATCTTTCAGCAGGCTGGCGCGATCATGCAGCGCCTTTTCCCGCAGGGCATAACGCCGTCTTGTCTCCTCGTCGCTCGCCAAATACGAGAGACGGGCCTCGGCTTCCTTAAACAGATCATCCACCATCATCAACTCCTCCAATTGTTCGGTTGTTGTCTGTTGATCCAAAAACCGCAGCCAGCGATGCAAGGGATCGCGAATATCAAAGGGCAGGCGCCGGAATTTCGGGCATTCGATAAAATGGAGTTCCAATATGTCGGTCAGCATGTAGCTGCGCTCTTCATCCTCATATAAATGAAAGGTGCTATGATACTTCTTCAGGGGAAGATAGGGATGGTCGAGAATATTTACGCCTATGGAACGCTGCAAACGGTCATAAGGATCCCCGTGATGAAGCGATTCGGTCAGCAGCTTGCCGACATAGAATAAACTTCGATAGTCCATTCGGACAAAGCGGCGCACTTGCATTTCGACATTTACTTTTTTCACGGCCATCGACTTCACATAAAATATCCAGCACCGCTTCCTTATCTTCCACTAACTCACGGGCGAGCTTTGTATCTTCTAGAATAGACACATCGGTGATCATCTGTGCGCCCTCGCGCCGGAGGATGGCATTTAGCAAGCCAATTAGCAAGCGTTTGCCTTCCTTTTCGCCAAACAGGCGCTTAAACAGAAAATCGTTTTTCGGGTTAAGTCTGTGTAACTGCTGCACATCTGCCGTTTTCACCTTGTCTCCTCCTCATTGTATCATATTTGACTGCCATCCCATTAGGGATATATGTAAAAAGCACGCCCCCTCCGCTTCTCCTGATGATCAAGGAGACTCGGAAGCGCGTGCTTCGCGGCTTGGCTATTGTGTTCCTCATATTCCATACGTTGGAAGCTAAAATCGGTTTGCTTCCATAATATCACATATTAGGCATTGGGGCGATGTAATGGGATTCAAGATTCCTTCACCATCGATTTATCACTTCTAAACAAACATCGCTAAACAGATATCAAGCGGAGGATAAATTTTGTACAGCAATTTGCCGCCTATTGCAACCATTTCGCAAAAAGGCCGCTTTCCATCGGAAAAAAGCCGGCTGTATTCTGGTACGGCAGGTCTATTGTGCTGCGGATGGCGGGTGTCATATACTTTTTCAGTATATACGGTCGGCAACAGAGCGGAAGGAGGAAGGCCGGCAATGGAACGTTTCCGGGATGAACCGGGATACAAATATGCCTTCGGCGCCGTGCTCTATCGCGGTGAGCAAGTGGCGGTGAAATGTCCGCAATGCGGCGGGCTCGCTTTCATCTGCCAGGGAGAGCAGCGGAGAGAGGCAAGGTGTACGGCATGCTTCTACCATGAGAAGGAGCCTCAAGCATACCGGTATGGGCGCTGAACCGGGACCACCTCCGCTATCTAATCGACTACCTATCGGCCGACCTGCGGGAGAAGCCGGGCACCGGCATGAAGAGGACGGCTTCCCATACGCTGCCTGCCTATATGAAAGAGGCCAAAAACAGAGCGGCCATGGTCAAGACGCTGCGCGGACTGCTGCATAAGGAGGTTTGAAAGACTTAAAAGAGAGCAATGGAGGAATCGAGATGAAACTAGGCGCCAAACTGGGGATTGTGCTGGGCATCATCGCGGTTCTGCTTGTTCCCGCTTATTTCATTGGACGCACCTTCGGCCTGTTCCAGGGGGAGGTTGTGTTGACGCGGTACGCGCTTGCGATCGAGGCCGATGGGCGGAAATACGATGTCTGGCCGCTGCTCGCGAGCTTCGCCGCCATGGATAAGCGGGGGGATGATCGGCAGCTCTATTATCAGGCGGAGAGAAGCGACATCAACTATTTGTTCCAGCTAGCCTATAAAGAGTTCGAGCCGGAGCCCTCCGATGACAACCCGTATCTTGCCGGAAAGATTCACTACGGAGGGGAGCGGGACAAGTATGTAACTGAGGTTCGCCAGTACGAGAATGCGCGGGATTCGAAGCAGGTCTACCACTTCCATGACGGCAAGGGCCGTCTTATCTATACCTATGATCCGGAAGCCCCCATCGATCGCGAGTATATGAAGGAGATAATTGCCGCAGGCATGACCCGGCACACTGGAGGCAGCCAAAGCGAGGTCATTGATCCGTATATCAATATTACGAAGCTGTTCAAGGATAAGCTGGGCATCCGCGTGAAGCTGGATGTGGATGCGGAAGCCAAGCTGGTCACCATGACCATGGAACAAGGAAAGGATGTGCACCCATGACGGTTCAGCATCAATACAGACCGGGACCGGCCTATCTCGAAGGAATTACCGTGCCAGTGAATCCGGAAGCTTGGAGAGAGGAGAAATGGACGGGCAAGCTCCAGACTCCGGAGGGCCATACCCAATTTTATTTATTTTACTATGGGGAATTGATGGACGAGTTGATTACGGCAACCGAGTTCGCGCCTCAACTGATCGTCGCCGAGGATGTCGTTACCGGTCAACGGTACGTTCTGTTCGACGGCTGCAAGCACGGATATGACGCGATGCTGTGCGACACGTATTCCGCCGGGCAGCGGAACGGCCGGACGCAGCTCCTTCCCTATATCGATCCCGATGGGGAGGATACGTTCGAGATTCGCATCACCGTTTTTTATAATGTCGATTGGGACGAGGAATTTGCGGAAGATGTGGATAAGGATGGGCGGTTGGAGCTGATTAGCGGGGAACGCTGCAGCTTCGAGGAAGCGAAGCGCAACGGATTCGATGCGCTGGGCATCACCGTCGTGAATACCTCGGGACAGGAGACGGAGGTCGCTCAGGAAGAGCTGGCCTGACGGGGACGCCGCGAACGCCGGCGCGGCAGGAGACGTCCGCCTGACGCCTGCGCCCGTGAGCGGCGGCAACAGGCGTGCGCCGTTTGATGCTTCCGGCATGACAGGCAACGCCCCATCGAGCACAGGCAACTTGCGTTCGATGGGGCTTTTTCGATTATAACGAGAATTTGGCTTCCCCGTTGAATATCCATTCCTCCGGGGCGGACGCGCGCTCGAATAAGCGCTCCGTACCCTGCTCCTCGGCATAGTGCCGCTCTTCCTCCGTAATCGGAATCATCCAGAGCAGATTGACCGGATCGCCGCCGATCTGCGGAAGGGCTACAGCCGGCGCATGCGGCGGCTGCGCAAGCGCAACCGCAGTGAAGCGTTCGTGACTGAGGCCGATCTCGCCGCATGGAATTGTGTGTCCATTGGCGACGAACGTAAGATAGGTCCAGGGCAGATTGGCCTGCCCGCTAATGTACTGCAGCATCGGCTTCCCATGCTCGGCCAGCCAGCGCGAGTCGCAGGCGAAGGCGAACTCGAACCTCCGCAGCAGCTCTGGTGTCTCCGTATATTGCTCCACCTTCGGCTGCGGCAGAATCGATGTCCCCAATGTCATGACATAGGTGACGTTCCCCCGCTCGACGGTAACCATAGCTCGCGGGGGCCAGCTGCCGCCGTCGATGGCATAGTATTTCGTGACGGGACCGAGTCCGGATTCGATAGCCTCCAGATACTGCTGCTGCAAGCCTGTCCATGTCTGCTCGTCCCAGCTCTGCCAGAACTGCTTGGCGAGCTCGATGCGCCGGAACAACGCGTTCGAATCCGGCGTCCCCAGCGGGAAGCACAGGTTCGACTCCCCGATGCAGTCCCTCGCATAGCCGGGATAACTGTGTTCGTCTGCGGACGAACCGGTCCATCCCGGGATGACGCTCACAATCTCGTCCCGATAGAGCAGGGCGGCGGCATCGCCTTCCTCGAACCAGACGACAGCGAGCTGTTCGGGATCAAGCCGGTTGGCTCCATCGGGATGGGCGCAGCAGTCTCTCGGCATCATCGGAGCCCGGCCATGGCCCATCGCTTCCACGTCGAGGGACTCCGGCGCCGGCCCGTAGTTCCTGACCCAGCAGGCGCGAACGCTCGCATATTCCTCGCCCGGGTAGTTCCATAAATAAAAATAAACGCAGTCCTCATATTCCTCCACAAACGCTTGAATGGGGCAGACGGGCGAGAACTCTTCCAAAATGATATTTTTCATGTCTTCACCTCGCAACGGGTATGCAATCCATTTGTTGCCATCAAGTGGATATGGAGATAGGATAGCATCCGGCCCTTGAAGATACAATCATGTCCGCCATGAATTGAAAATGGCTTTTGGCCGACTCCTTTTCTTTCGAACTCATTCGATTTTCATGGCCACGATCCTTCCATAAATTGATTGACTGGGGTGGATGCTTATGGTAATTTAGTTATCGATAATGATAATCATTATCAATATAATGCCGGATGTCCATTTCATCATCCCATGCTTCATGCTCATTAAATATCGCCAAAAGGAGGTTCCCCGTGGTTGCAAAAAAAGAGCTGCCGGGAGACAGAAGCTTCCGGACGCCCGACCGAAGCCGAAAAACCAATTTGAATGAGATCAAAGAATTTATGGATCAGCATTACGACGAATCTCTGTCGATCGGTCAACTGGCGCGGATGGCCAATATCAGCCCCAAATATTTTGTCGATCTCTTCAAGAAAACCTATGGCCTAAGCGCGATGGATTACTTAACGGCCGTGCGCATGAACCGCGCGAAGCGATATTTGACGGAATCCGGAGAGCGTCTGCGGGATATCGCTGTGAAGGTAGGGTATAAGGACGAATTCTACTTTAGCCGAAAATTCAAGAAAGAAGTCGGCGTGTCTCCGTCCGACTTCGCGAAGAATGCGAGGCGGCATATCGCCGCCTGCTCCTCTTCGTTGATCGGTCAATTGCTTGCGCTGGATGTCATGCCGGTGGCGGCGCCGCTTGATCCGAAGTGGACGCCCTATTATTACCACGCCTTGCGAACGAAAATCCGATTCCATCTTCATCTTACCGCTCCGTATGCCCATCGTCCGTTCGAAGGGAACCTGAACAAGCTCGTGCAGGCTCGTCCCGATGCGATCATTGCAACCGATCATCTCACTTCCCTCGAGAAGATGAAAGTGAAGGAGATTGCTCCCTCTCTCATGGTGCCGGCACAAGACGGTTGGCGGGACCAACTGCAGAAGATTGGCTGTTTTTTAAATAGAGAAGACAAGGCGGCGCAATGGATAGGCCGCTATGAGCAGAGGGTTCAGTCCGCCCGGACACAAATAGGCGAAGTGTTGGGCCAGGACAGGATACTCGCGCTGCGCATCTATGGGCACCTCATCCATATCTACGGGAACCGCGGACTGGAGGAGGTGCTCTATCACGACCTCAAGCTGGAATCCGCGTGCCGGCGCGGCGCGTCCAGCGGTCCGCCGTTGACGTTGGAGCAATTGGCGGAGCTTGCCCCCGACCGGATTCTGGTCCTGATATGTCCCGAAGCGGCCTCCCGCGCTTTCTGGCTGGCGCTCCAGCATTCAGCCGAATGGCGGAAGCTGTCAGCGGTAAAGAACCGGTATGTCTATCCCATTGCCTCCGACCCGTGGTGCGAATATTCGGCCGTCGCCATCACGCGGATGCTTGATGAAGCCTTGCTGCTGTTTACCGGAAATTGTCCAAATGGTTTTCTGGATAACGGCTATGGTGAATCCTTCGCCACCTGATCTATACTCAGGTCGAATGAGAATCATTATCACTTAGGGGGAGATATACCGTGTCAACATCTTTAGTTCATGCCAAGTCCCGTTTCATGGCCCGCATGTCGGGATTGCTGTGCTGCTTGCTTCTGGGAAGCGTGCTGACGGCCTGCTCTGCGTCGGAGAGCAAAGCCGCGCCGACCGGCCAGTCAAGTTCCACAACCGTTACAGAAGTGTCTGCGGCAGCGGGGGACAGCGGCGCGAAGCCTTCCGGCGGAGAGCGGACGGTAACGGACGAGCTTGGCCATGAGATCAACATTCCCGCCGAGCCCAAGAACATTTTCGCTCCCAATATGGAAGACTCCTTGCTTAAGCTGGACGTCAAGCCGGTAGCGCAATGGTCCAACGGCAGCATGGGACACGATTACCTGCAAGAGGAATTGAAGGACGTGCCGAAGCTTGATTTCTCGGCAGGGCTGCCATCGCCGGAGACGTTAATGGCTTACAATCCCGAGCTGATTATTTTGCATACGGAAACCTATGCCCAGAACGGGAACTATGAAGCCTACTCCAAGATTGCGCCAACCTATGTATTCAAAAATGCTTCCGGAAATATTGAGAAATCCCTCGCTGTGATAGGAGAACTGCTCGGCAAAACCGAGGAAGCCAATAAGGCGCTGGGGGCTTATCAGCAAAAAGTGAAGGAAGCTCGGGAAAAGCTGAAGGAAGCGGTCGGAGACAAAAAGGTGGCGATTGTCCGCTTTGCCCACAAAGGCGTCAGCCTGATGGGCGGGCAATACTTGTGCGGTTATGTCGTGCACCGCGATCTGGGGCTTGGCATATCCGAGCTCGTGGGGAATGACAATAGCGCCAACATTTCCATGGAGATTCTTCCGGAATTGGACGCGGACTATATTTTTGTCATCAATGCCTATAACCAAGGGACGGAACGCATGGCGGAAATGATGGAAAGCCCGATCTGGAAGAGCATTCCTGCCGTCAAGCAGGGCCATGTGTACGAAGTCAGCAATAAATACTGGCTTGGCAGCGGGCTTATCGCTTACGAGAAAATCGTTGACGACACGGTTCGGCTGCTGACGCAATGAGCAGGGGGAGGACATGACACGGAACATGATTACGGTTGATCATCTTGCGCGCCGCCAGGTCGGCATTCCCCGCGCGGAGCAATGGACGCTGCGTTCGCGGGCCGAGAACCGCACCTACCGGATTATCGTGGCACAGCCGGAGGGGGAACCCCCTCCTTCGGGCTACCCGGTTATCTATTTGCTGGACGGCAACTCGGTATTCGGAACGATGGCCGAGGCGGTGCGCCTGCAGAGCCGCCGTCCTGACAAGACGGGAGTTACTCCGGCGATCATTGTAGGAATTGGCTATGAGACGGAGGCTTCTTATGCGCCGAATCGCTTTTACGATTACACGCCGGTTCCCAATACGGAGTACAGACGCAGATCCGATGGAGCAGAGCTGCCTGAACAAGGCGGGGCAGCGGCGTTCCTTCAATTCATCGAAGAAGAGCTGAAGCCCCGGATCGCTAGCGAGTTCCGGATTGACCGGAACCGGCAGACGATTTTCGGGCACTCTCTCGGCGGTCTGTTCGTGCTGTATGCGCTGTTTACGAAGCCGGACGCGTTCCGGCACTATATTGCAGGCAGTCCGTCCATCCATTGGAGCAAGGAATATTTGCTTCAACAGGAGCGGATATTCACGGCCCGCGTGCGGGAGGAGCCCGTCAACGTCCGGCTGCTGCTCGGAGTCGGGGAACAGGAGAAGAGCCATGTCGCCCGCAATTGCGACAGCGCCAGGGAGCTTGCAGAACGACTGTCTTCTCTCTCCGATGTGGGAGTGAGCGCCGTATATAAGGAATTTGAAGGTGAAGGGCATGTCTCGGTGCTGCCGATTCTGATCAGCCGGGCATTGCGGTTCGCCTTGCATCCGGAGCAACAATGAGGGGTTGACTAAGATGGAGTATGCGGGAATCAAGGGAAAAGTCGCATTGGTTACCGGCGCTGCCCAAGGCATCGGGGAAGCGGTGGCCCGGGCGCTTGCCGGACTCGGGGCGATCGTCGCCGCCGTAGATCGGAATGCCGCGGGCGTCGAGAAGCTTGCCGCCGAGCTGAACGGCTCCGGGGATCTCCGTGCCGCGGCATACCCGGCAGACGTCGGTGACCGGACGGCCGTGGAAAAAGCGGTGGAGCGAATCGAACAGGAGCTCGGTCCGATTGAGATCGTCGTCAATGTGGCGGGTCTGCTGCGGGCAGGACCCATCGAGTCGCTTAGCGATGAGGACTGGGAAGAGACCTTCAGGGTCAACGTCAACGGCGTATTTTATGTGTCCCGGGCTGCCGTCAGACGGATGGCGATCCGCGGTTCCGGTTCCATCGTGACCGTGGGTTCGAATGCGGCCGGGGTGCCGCGGATGCATATGTCAGCCTATGCGGCTTCGAAGGCGGCCGCAGCCATGTTCACCAAATGTCTCGGGCTGGAGTACGCCCGGAACCATATCCGCTGCAACATCATAGCGCCGGGTTCCACGGACACGGCTATGCAGCGGGCGCTATGGAGCGGCGAGGACGGCGCGGCGGCAGTCATTGCCGGCTCGCCGGAGGCGTTCCGCTTGGGAATCCCGCTTCGCAAGCTGGCCATGCCCTCCTACATTGCCGATGCGGTAATCTTCCTCGTATCCGACCGGGCGCGGCATATTACGATGCATGAATTGTGCGTCGACGGCGGTGCGACCTTGGGGTGCTGAGATAGATGGAAGGGAGACGGTTGAAATGCTGAAATATGACGATGCGGCTCTGGCGGCGTCTGCCGCGGAGCTGCTGGAACAATACCGGACGGGAACGTCCTTCTTTTTTTCTTCGCCGGAACGGACCTTGCTCGCGCGGGGAGAGTGGGCGCGGGTGCCTGTTCAGGAGGGGCTGGACGGCTGCCATCGCCTGCCCGAGCGCGCGGCGGCGCTTCTGGCCGTGGCGGGACAGGCGGGCCACGCGATGCCGATTGTCGCCGGCGCGATTCCATTCGCTTCTGCGAAGCCCGCGCAGCTTATCGTGCCGAACGATGTGCAATGGGGAGGCCCTTTGCGCTTCGATGCCGGCATGCCGCGGGAACGGCCCGTGGCATCCGCATGGGAGACCAAGGCGATTCCGGAGCCGGAAAGATTTATGGATGGCGTGAACGAAGCCTTGGCCCGCCTTGGCGAAGGCGCGCTTCAGAAGGTGGTGCTGTCGAGAACGCTGCGCATGACGGCGCCGGAGGCAATTGATGTCCACCAACTTTTGCGGAATTTGGCTTGTCATAATCCACATGGATATACGTTTGCGGTTAATCTGGCGGCGGAAGATGACGGAGCGGCGGATGCGCGCACGGGTCGCACGGGTCCCCGCACGCTGATCGGGGCCAGCCCGGAGCTGCTCGTCACGAAGACAGGGGGGCGGGTAATGGCCAATCCGTTGGCAGGTTCCGCGGCCCGCAGCGATGATCCGACCGAGGACAAGCGCAGAGCGGACGCCCTGCTGGCCTCCAGCAAGGACAGGCACGAGCATGAAGTCGTGATTGATGCGGTCGTCGCCGCCTTGCGCCCCTACTGCCGGGTATTGCATGTTCCCGCCGGACCGTCGCTTATACGGACGAAGACGATGTGGCATCTCTCGACGAACATAACCGGGGAGCTTGCCGATCCGGCGGTCTCCTCGCTGGAGTTGGCGATGGCGCTTCATCCGACGCCTGCCATTTGCGGAACGCCCACGGATCTGGCCCGTGCCGCGATCGAGGAGATCGAGCCCTTCGATCGGGCGTACTATACGGGTGCGGTCGGTTGGTGCGACGCGAAGGGAGACGGGGAGTGGGCCGTCACGATCCGGTGCGCGGAGGCGGAAGGACGGACACTGCGCCTGTTCGCCGGCGCGGGAATCGTCGCCGGCTCGAACGCGGCTTCGGAGCTTGCGGAGACATCGGCCAAATTCCGCACGCTGCTGCTTGCCATGGGTCTGGCTCAAGAACAACTGTCGGCGGAGAAGGAGGGATGAGCATGCTGCTGCCAGGTTGTCCCGGATGGCCGAAAGAATGGGCCGAACGGTACCGTCAGCTGGGATGCTGGCGCGGAGAGACGTTCGGCGGAATGCTGCGGCAGCGCGCCGCGGCTTACGGGGATCGCGTTGCTCTTGTCAGCGGCCATCGGCGGATTAGCTATGCGGAGCTTGACGCCAGCGCGGATCGCCTTGCTGCGGGGTTCCGCGGCTTGGGGATACGGCCGCGGGATCGGGTTATCGTTCAGCTGCCGAATATTCCGCAATTTTTTGAAGTGATTTTTGCCCTGTTCCGGTTGGGCGCGCTGCCCGTCTTTTCGTTGCCGGCGCACCGCAAGAGCGAGATCGTTTATTTATGCGAATTCACGGAAGCGGCGGCTTATATTATCCCTGATATCGACGACATGGGATTCGATTATCGGGAGCTTGCCAATCAGGTGCGGGAAGTTATGCCAGGCTTGCGCCGCGTAATCGTGGCCGGGGATGCGGGGAAGTACGCGGCGCTGGACGATCTGTACGCCGATCCTGCTGACGACATCGAGGGGCCGCGGCCCGAGGATATTGCCTTTTTCCAGCTTTCCGGCGGGACGACCGGGCTTCCTAAGCTGATTCCCCGCACGCATGATGATTACATCTACAGTCTGCGGGTTAGCGCCGAGATCTGCGCTTTGGATGAGAAGAGCGCCTATTTGGCGGTGCTTCCCGTCGCCCACAATTACCCGCTCAGCTCGCCAGGAACGCTGGGAACGCTCTACGCCGGCGGCAAGGTCGTTCTGGCCCCTGGGGCGAGCCCCGACATCGCCTTCCCTCTTATCGAGAAGGAAGGCGTTACGATCACGGCCGTCGTGCCGCCGCTGGCCTTGATCTGGCTCGATGCGGCGGGATCCCGCCGTGATGACCTGTCTTCTCTTCAGGTGCTGCAGGTCGGCGGAGCCAAATTCAGCGCCGAGGCCGCCAAGCGGGTACGCGACGCGATGGGCTGCACGCTGCAGCAGGTCTATGGAATGGCGGAAGGACTGGTCAATTACACGAGGCTGAATGATCCGGAAGACATTGTCGTGAACACGCAGGGCCGGCCGATGTCGCCATATGATGAGATCCGGCTGGTCGATGACGATGACCGCGAAGTCGGTCCGGGCGGCACGGGTCATCTGCTGACGCGCGGACCTTATACCATCCGCGGCTATTACAAGGCCGAGAAGCATAACGCGAGGGCGTTCACGACCGATGGATTTTACCGTACGGGCGACCTGGCCCGATTGACCCCTTCCGGTTATCTGGTCATTGAAGGCCGCGCCAAGGACCAAATTAACCGGGGCGGAGACAAGGTGGCGGCCGAAGAGGTAGAGAATCACCTGATGGCCCATCCCGGCGTGCACGATGCGGCGGTGGTGGCGATGCCGGATGAGTTCCTCGGGGAGCGCACCTGCGCCTTCGTGATTCCTTATCCGTCCTCGACGCTGACGGCTTCTGAACTGAAAGCCTTCCTCCGCAAGCGGGGGCTGGCGGCTTACAAAATTCCCGATCGGGTGGAGTTCACGGATGCGTTCCCGAAGACGGGGGTTGGCAAGGTAAGCAAAAAGGCGCTGCGCGAGTTCATTGCCAATAAACAGAACGCGCCGGCCGATCTGTCCAAATAATGATGAAAAGAGGAGATTGTTATGGCTCTTCCTTCTATATTGTCTTATCCGATGCCTGGAGAGCCGGACCTGCCGGCGAACAGGGCGGCCTGGAGGCCCGATCCGAAGCGGGCCGTTCTTTTGATTCATGATATGCAGCAATACTTCGTTGACGCTTTCAACGCGGAGGAATCGCCTGTTCCGGAATTGTTGGCGAACATCCGGAAGCTTCGCGCGCAATGCGCCGCTCTCGGCATCCCGGTCGTGTACTCGGCGCAGCCCGGCGGACAGAGCCCTGAACGGCGCGGATTGCTGAGCGATTTCTGGGGACCGGGCATGGACGACGGGCCTTATCAGAAAAAAATCGTGGAAGCGCTGGCTCCCGGCGAGCATGATATCGTGGTGACAAAATGGCGGTACAGCGCGTTTCAAAAGACCGAGCTGCTCGATATCCTGCGCCAGCGCGGCCGGGATCAACTGATCGTGTGCGGCATTTATGCGCATATCGGGTGCCTCATGACCGCATGCGAAGCCTTCATGCAGGATGTGCAGTCTTTCTTCGTCGCGGACGCCGTCGCGGATTTCTCGGCGGACAAGCACCGGATGGCTCTCGCTTACGCGGCGGATCGCTGCGCGGTCGCCATAACGGCCCGGCGTCTCATTGAGGAATTGGCCGGGCTGGGGGATTCGAGGGCTGAACCGGAATCCGGACCGGCGGCTGACCCAAGCGTTCAGGCGCCACATGAAGAAGGGGGCCATCCTCTGACGAGGCAAGCGGTGCGCGTTGAAGTGGCCGGATTGCTGCAGGAGCATCCATCCCGAATTGCGGATGATGACAACCTGATTCATATCTGGGGACTGGATTCGATCCGGATTATGAGCCTGATCGAACGGTGGCGCCGCGGCGGAGCCGAAGTAAGCTTCGCGGAGCTGGCCGAACGGCCCACATTGGCCGACTGGTGGCAGCTGCTCTCTTCCAGGATGAGCCGCTCTTTGCCGAACAGCGATTATTTTACCGTATAAAAGGAGGCGATGCTCATGAATGATCGTGATCAGGACCGCTGGCTTTTGTCGGGAGCGCAGTCGGGCATTTGGTTCGCGCAGCAGCTTGATCCGGACAACCCGATATTCAATGCCGGGGAATACATCGATATCCGCGGACCGGTCGACCCGGAGCGCTTCGAGACCGCGGTGCGCCAGGCCGTGATGGAGGCGGAAGCGCTGCACGCGCGCTTCGGCGAGGATCGGGACGGTCCTTGGCAGACGATCGTTCCGTCCTCCGATTGGACGATGCATAGGGTCGATGTCAGCGGCGAGAAGGATCCGCATGCAGCGGCGGAAGCATGGATGAAGCGGGATCTGGCTCAGCCTGTCGATCTGGGCCGCGGGCCGCTGTTTACCGAAGCGCTATTGAAGCTCGCGCCCGACCGATTCTATTGGTACCAACGCATTCATCATATTGTTATCGATGGTTACGGCTTTTCTCTGCTGACGCGAAGGACGGCGCAAATTTATACGGCGCTCGCTCAGGAGATGCCGATCGGCGAGGGGGCATTCGGTTCGTGGCGATCAGTCCTGGAGGAAGACGCGGCTTACCGCGCATCGGATCGGCTGGAGCGGGATCGGCAATTTTGGCTGGCCCGCTTCGCCGATCATCCGGAAGCGGCCAGTCTGGGCGACCGGGCCCGGCGCACGTCGCGAAGCTTCCTGCGCCAGTCCGCGGAGCTGTCTCCAAGCGTCATGGACGGTTGGCAGGCCGCCGCGAACGGCATGGGAGCAAGCTGGCCTGATGCCGTGATGGCCGCCGCCGCAGTCTACATGCATCGGCTCGCCGGAACGGATGACATCATTCTCGGCGTGCCGATGATGTGCCGCCTCGGTTCCGCGGCGCTGCGCGTTCCCGGCATGGTGATGAATCTGCTGCCGCTGCGCGCCGCCGTTCGGCCGGATATGAGCGTGAACGAACTGGTGCGGCAGATCTCCGAAAAAATGCGCGAGATCCGAAGGCATCAGAATTACCGGCATCAGGATCTCCGGCGCGACCTGAAATTAGTGGGGGACAACAGACGGCTGTTCGGACCCCTCATCAATATTATGCCGTTTATCGAGGAGCTGAATTTTGCCGGATGCCGCGGCAAGGTACACAATCTGGCCGCCGGGCCTGTCGATGATCTGACGATTCATGTTTACGCCGGCTCCGGCGGCAGCGGGCCGCGAATCGATTTCGATGCCAACCCTGCGGTATACGATGCCGGCGAGCTGAGCGCGCATCGGCGCCGCTTCCTGCATGCGCTGGACAAGCTGGCCGCGTCCGAGCCCGGCCAACCGATCGGCCGCCTGGAATTGCTGCTGCCTGAAGAACGCCTGCAGGTGTTGGAGCGGTGGAATGACACCGCTCATGCACTGGCGCAGTGGAGCGTGCCGGCGTTGTTCGAGGAGCAGGCGGCGAGCACGCCCGATGCCGTGGCGGCGGTGTTCGAAGACACAGCGCTCCGTTATGCGGATTTGAACGCGCGCGCCAACCGGCTGGCGCATTGGCTGATTGCGCATGGCGCCGGCCCGGATCGGATCGTCGCCCTCGCGCTCCCGCGATCGCTGGAGATGGTGGTCGCCATCCTGGCGGTGCACAAGGCGGGAGCGGCTTATTTGCCGCTCGATCCCGATTATCCGTCAGCCCGGATTGCCTATATGCTGAATGATGCCGCTCCGATGTGCCTGATCACGGTCCGGAAGGCGGCCTCCAGGCTGCCCGGCTCCGGCTCGATTCCGAAGCTCCTGCTTGATGAACCTGCGGCCATGGAACGCCTGGAGCAGCAATCCGAAGGCAATCCGACCGATGCCGACCGGTTATGCCCTTTGTCGCCGCTTCACCCGTCTTATGTCATTTACACCTCCGGATCGACGGGCAGGCCGAAGGGGGTCTTGCTCACCTTTGGAGGGCTGGCGAACCTGCTGCTGTGCATGCGGGAGCGGTTCGCGCCGGATGGCCGGGATCGGCTGCTGTCCGTGACGACAATTTCCTTCGACATTTCGGTCATGGAGGTGCTGCTGCCGCTCACGACGGGAGCCAGCATCGATATCGCTCCGAAGGAGACGATCCTGGATCCGCAAGCATTGGCCCGGAAAATCAAAGACACCGGGGCGACGATGATGCAGGCGACCCCGACGCTCTGGCAGGCGCTCGCCGCCTGCCATTCCGGCAGCTTCGGCGGGCTGACGGCGATCACCGGAGGCGAGGCCTTGCCGATCGGGCTCAAGCTCGCTCTGCAGGAACTGGATTGCGAGGTGAACAACCAATACGGCCCGACGGAGACGACCATTTATTCCACCGCTGCCTTGCTCGGACCGGAGCGCACGGGGAAGCCGTCTATCGGGGGGCCGATCTGGAATACGAGGCTCTACGTGCTCGATTCGTCGCTGCAGCCGGTTCCTCCCGGGGCGGCAGGGGAGCTCTACATTGCGGGCGCCGGGCTGGCGCGCGGTTATCTGGGGCGGCCGGATCTGACGGCGGAGCGGTTCGTGGCGGATCCGTTCGGGCCTCCGGGCACCCGGATGTATCGCACGGGCGATCTCGCGAGATGGCTGGCTGACGGCACCATCGATTATTTGGGGCGTGCCGATCACCAGATTAAGCTGCGCGGCTTCCGCATCGAGACGGGCGAGATCGAGGATCTGCTCGCCCGGCATGCCGGCGTCGCGCAAGCTGCGGCGATCGTCCGGGAGGATCGTCCGGGGGAGCGGCGCCTGGTCGCTTATGTCGTTCCGGCTTCGTCTTCCGGCATCGATCCAGTCGAGCTCCGCAGCTATGTTGCCAGCCAGCTGCCTGACTATATGGTCCCTGCGGCCATCGTCACGCTGGATGCCATGCCTTTGACGCCGAACAAGAAGCTCGACCGCAAGGCGCTGCCTGTGCCCGATGCGGGATGCACGGCTGCAGGGCGCGGGCCGCGCACCCCGCAGGAGGAGATGCTCTGCGCCCTGTTCGCCGAAGCGCTCGGAGTGCCCCGCGTCGGCATCGATGATGACTTTTTCGCGCTGGGCGGCCATTCCCTGCTTGCCGGACGAGTCATCCTCCGCATACGCGAGTCGTTGGGCGCTGAATTGAGCATTGGCAGCCTCTTCGAAGAGCCTACGGTGGCGGGGCTTGTCCGGCGGCTGGATGATTCGCGGGAAGCCAGACCGGCTATCCAGCCGGACCGGAGAACGGAGGATATCCCGTTGTCCTTCGCCCAACGGCGATTGTGGTTCCTGTATCGCCTGGAAGGACCAGCCCCGACTTATAATATCCCGCTGGCCGCCCGCTTGTCCGGCGAACTGAATATCCGGGCGTTGGAGGCCGCGCTCGGCGATGTGGCGGCACGGCATGAGACGCTGCGCACCGTGTTCCCTGATGAGGCGTCCGGCGCCTCGCGCCAGTTGATTCTGGACGCCGGCGAGGCGCGCCCTAGGCTAATCTGGACCAGGACCAGCGAAGCGGAGCTGCTTGAACGGCTCCAGGAAGCCGTTCGCTACCGCTTCCGGCTGTCGGACGAGCCCTCGCTTCGGGCGGAATTGTTCGAGCTTGGTCCGAATGAATATGTGCTGCTGTTGCTCCTGCATCATATCGCCGGGGACGGATGGTCGCTGTCTCCGTTAACGCGCGATCTGTCCGCCGCCTATGCGGCTCGCTGCCGGGGCGAGCATCCCGCATGGCCGCCGTTGCCGGTTCAATATGCGGACTACGCTATCTGGCAGGAGCGCTTGCTGGGAAGCGGCGGCGATCCCGGCAGCCTGATGACCCGCCAGCTTGAGTTCTGGACGCGGACGCTTGCAGGCTTGCCGGAGCAGCTTGAGCTGCCGGCCGATTATCCGCGTCCGGCAGCGGCAAGCCATCAAGGCGGCACCGTCCATTTCCATATTCATAAGGAGCTTCACGGCAGGCTCTTGGATCTCGCCCGCGCCGGGAAGGCAAGCCTGTTCATGGTGCTGCAGGCCGCGCTGGCCATTCTCCTGACGCGGCTGGGGGCGGGGACGGATATTCCGATCGGCAGCCCGGTAACCGGGCGGAACGACGATGCGCTTGACGGTCTTGTCGGCTTGTTCATCAACACGCTGGTGCTTCGAACCGATACGTCAGGGGACCCCGGCTTCCGCGAATTGCTTGCCCGGGTGCGCCAGGTGAATCTGGACGCGTATGCGCATCAGGATGTGCCGTTCGAGCGTCTGGTGGAAGCGGTGAACCCGGTTCGCTCCCGTTCCCGGCATCCGCTCTTTCAGATTATGCTCGTGCTGCAAAATACGCCGGCTCCCGAGCTCGATCTGCCGGGTGTGGATGCCCGCCTGCAATTAGAAAGCGCGGGGACGGCGAAGTTCGACCTGACCGTGGAGCTGCAGGAACGGCGGGATGCGAAGGGCGGGCCGGACGGCTTGGACGGAATCGTCGAATACAGCGCGGATTTGTTCAAGCGCGGCACAGCCGAAGCGCTGGCCGCCCGCTATGTGCGCGTGCTTGAGTCGGCAGCCGCCGCGCCGGACAAGCCGATGGGCCAGCTTGATATTTTGACGCCGGAAGAGCGGCGCCGCATTCTTACAGAATGGAGCGCTTCGGAAGCCGCCGCGCCGCCCCCGGCCGCCATTCCGGAGCTGTTCGAGGCGCAGGCCGGCCGTTCGCCCGGGGCGGCAGCTGTCGTTCATGACGGCCGCGCATTGAGCTATGAGGAATTGAACCGGCAGGCGAACCGGCTCGCGCATCTGCTCATGGCAGAGGGGGTAGGTCCCGAACAGCTCGTGGCGTTGGCCTTGCCCCGTTCTCTCGAGATGGTAGTCGGCATATTGGCCGTGCTGAAGGCAGGCGCCGCCTACCTTCCGCTCGATCCGGATTATCCCGCCGAGCGGATCGCATATATGCTGGAGGACGGAGCGCCTGTCTGTATGGTGACGATCGCTGAAGTGTCATCCGGTCTGCCAGACACTGGAGGCCTCCCGCGGATCGTGCTGGATGAGACCGCTGTCCGGGAGCGGCTGCGGCAGCAATCCTCTGCCAATCCAAGCGATCGGGAACGCCGCAGGCCGCTGTCTCCGCTCAGTCTGGCTTATATCATCTATACGTCAGGCTCTACGGGCAAGCCCAAAGGGGTCGTTATCCCGCACCAAAATGTCGTGCGCTTGTTCGCGTCCACCATGCACTGGTTCCGCTTCGGAGCGGAGGACGTATGGACCCTGTTTCATTCGTACGCGTTCGATTTTTCGGTGTGGGAGATCTGGGGCGCGCTTCTGCATGGAGGGCGTCTCGTCGTGGTGCCTCATGCGGTAAGCCGATCGCCGCGCGAATTTCTGCGCTTGCTTGCCCAAGAGGGCGTGACCGTCCTGAATCAGACACCGTCTGCCTTCTATCAATTGATGCAGGCCGATCGGGAACAACCCGATCTGGGACAGGCGCTTGGGCTGCGGTATGTCATTTTCGGAGGCGAAGCTTTGGAGCCGGCCCGGCTGGAGGACTGGTATCGCCGCCATCCGGATCATGCTCCGAGATTGATTAACATGTACGGTATTACGGAGACGACCGTGCATGTCAGCTACAAGGAGCTGGATCGGGATAGTGCCGCCTCGGGAGCCAACAGCTTCATCGGCGGGCCGATACCGGATCTGCGAGTGTATGTGCTCGACAAGGCGCTGCAGCCGGCTCCGCCCGGAACGGCGGGGGAGATGTATGTGGCCGGCGCCGGGCTGGCCCGCGGCTACTGGGGCCGGCCGGGCTTGACGGCAGAGCGGTTCGTCGCCGATCCGTTCGGCCCGCCGGGCAGCCGAATGTACCGCACCGGGGATGTGGCGAAATGGCTCGCCGACGGCACGCTGGATTATCTGGGCCGCGCCGATCATCAGGTGAAGATTCGGGGCTTCCGCATCGAACCGGGGGAGATCCAAGCCGTGCTTGCCCGTCATCCCGAGGTCGCCCAGGCGGCCGTCGTGGTGCGCGAGGATCGGCCGGGAGACAAGCGGCTGGCCGCTTATGTGGTGTTCGCCGCGGGCGCAACCCTGGAGCCGTCCGAATTGCGCCGCTATGCAGCTTCCATACTGCCCGATTACATGGTTCCGTCCGCGATTATCGCCATCGACTCGCTGCCGCTCACTCCGAACGGCAAGCTGGATCGGCAGGCGCTGCCGGCGCCAGAGCTCTCTCTGGATCTGGAAGGCCGCAATCCGAGAACGCCGCAGGAGGAGGTGCTGTGCGATCTGTTCGCCGAAGTGCTCGGGGTGCGGCGCATCGGGATCGACGACAGTTTCTTCGAGCTGGGCGGCCATTCGCTGCTGGCGGTGCGCCTTATCACCCGCATCCGCGAAGCGCTGGGACGGGAGGCGGGCATAGGCAGCCTCTTCGAAGCCCCGACGGTGGCCGGGCTTGCGGAGCGGCTTGATATGGACGGGGGAGCCAGCGCCCTGCAGGTGCTGCTGCCGCTCCGGACCCATGGCGGGCAACTTCCGCTCTTCTGCGTGCATCCTGCGGGCGGGCTGAGCTGGTGCTACGCCGGACTGATGAAGCATCTCGGCATGGATTATCCGATCTACGGACTGCAGGCCCGCGGCATCGCGCAAGCGGAAGAGCTGCCGAAGACGCTGGAGGAGATGACGGCTGATTATATCGAAGCCGTTCGCTCGATTCAGCCCCATGGTCCTTATCGCCTTCTGGGCTGGTCGCTTGGGGGAAATGTCGCGCATGCGATGGCGGTGCAGCTCCAGGAAGCAGGGGAAGAAGTCTCGTTTTTGGCTATGCTTGACGCTTATCCGAGCCATTATCTCCCGATTCGGGGAGAACCGGATGAAGAGGAGGCGTTGACCGCGCTGCTTGCCTTGGGCGGCTACGACAAGGACAGCATTGGCGGCGTTCCGCTTACGGTCGCGAACGCGATCGAGATTCTTCGCAGCGACAGCAGCGCTTTGGCTACGCTTGACGAAGCCGCCATTCTGAATTTGAAAAAAACGTATGAAAACTCGGTCCGTCTTCTGGGAGCCTATACTCCGCGGCGATTCGAGGGGGATCTTCTGTTCTACCGCTCGACGATCATACCGGATTGGTTCGATCCGATTGAACCGGAGATGTGGATTCCCTATATCGGCGGACGGATCGAGCGGCATGATATCGCCTGCCGGCATAAGGACCTGTGTCAGCCGGGACCGCTTGCCGAGATCGGCGCGACTCTTTTGGCCAAGCTGAAATCCGCGAACGGCGCGGCCATGAGACAAGATGGGAGGGAGCTAATCCATGAGTAATCCTTTTGAGCAAGCGGACGGAGCTTTTCTGGTGCTGATCAATGAGGAGGGGCAGTATTCGCTCTGGCCGGCCTTTGCCGCGGTGCCGGATGGATGGAGTACGGTTCTGGGCCCGGTTACGCGACAAGGGTGCTTAGACTATATCAACCTGCATTGGACCGATTTGCGGCCCCGCAGCTTATGCGAGTCTGCATCGGATCTTGTTCATGGAACGCAGCGATGACGAAAGGGTTGAATTCGAAGACGGCCGTCTGTATCGTCTACGTGGCGGCCATGTTCACGGTGGCTATGGACGCCACCGTCCTCAACGTGGCGCTGCAGACGATCAGCCAGGAGCTGCGCGTGCCTCCGGCCGCGTCGGGAGTGCTGAATGTCGGCTACCTGGTAAGCCTCGCTGTCGTCCTGCCGGCCGCGGGGTGGTTAGGCGACAAGTGGGGGACCAAGCGCGCCTTTTTGCTCGCGCTCGCCTTGTTCACGGGAGCCTCGGTCTTATGCGGCTTCGCCGAGAGTTTGACGGCGTTGACCGTGTTTCGGGTCATACAGGGTATCGGCGGCGGCTTGCTTACTCCGATCGGAATGGCGATGCTGTTCCGCATGTTTCCCCCGCAGGAGAGGGCCAAGGTCTCACGGGCGCTCGTTCTCCCGATTGCGGTTGCTCCCGCGGTCGGGCCCATCCTTAGCGGGCTGCTAATTGAACATCTTTCGTGGCGCTGGATATTTTACGTTCATGTGCCGATCGGAATTCCCGCTTTGCTGTTCGGAATCGTCTTTTTGAAGGAGCATCGGGAACATGAGGCGGGACGCCTCGATGTTCGGGGCCTCCTCCTGTCGGCGCCGGGCCTGGCTCTGTTGATGTATGCCCTCAGCCAAGGCCCTGTGCAGGGCTGGGGTTCTCCCGCGATCTTGGCAACGGGGGGAGCGGGCCTTGTCCTCATCGCCGCCCTTGTCGTCGTCGAACTCCGGGTGAAGCAGCCACTGCTTGATCTGCGGCTGTTGGGCGACCGCCTGTTCCGCACGGCAGGCCTCGTCGCCATGTTCTCCGCAGCGGGCTTGCTCGGCATGCTGTACGTGTTCCCGTTAATGTACCAGAATGGGCTGCATGCTTCGGCCCTCGACACCGGGTTGACGACCTTCCCGGAGGCGATTGGCCTTATGCTTGCTTCTCAGCTTGTGCCCTGGACCTATCCGAGGCTGGGCCCGAAGCGCGTCATGGTTCTGGGGCTGTTGTGCACGGCGGTTTTCTTCGTCATGCTGAGCATGGTCGTCCCCCATACGAATCCCTGGCTGATTCGAAGCCTGCTGTTCGGTGTCGGCGTCTTTTTGGGCCATACGGTCGGCGCCGTTCAGATAGCGGCTTTTGCCAACATTCCGCCTGCATCGATGGCCCGGGCGTCGACCTGGTTCACCGTCCAGAACCGGCTGGGGCCGGCCATAGGCTTGGCGGTTCTGTCCGGCATTCTTGCCGTGGCGGGAACCCGCACGATAAATGCCGCCGGAGGAACCGAGCCTACTGTTATGGCGTACCGTGCCGCTCTGCTCGGGGCCGCAGGCTTCCTGCTTATGGGCCTTTGCTGTGCGCTTCGGATTCGCGACAGCGACGCCGCTGCCACCGTTGCGAAGCAGCCCCCGGTGAAGCCGGATAGGGAAAAATCGGTTCAAACGTGAAATGAAGCGGGCGATCACGCCGCAGTGGGACGGTGAAGGGCGGTACGATTCTTCTATGGAAGGCATCTGCGGCAAACCGATCTACAAACTCAAACAGACCTTGGTTCAGTACGCTGAACTGAGGTCTTATTTTCGTTGTCTGGATGGCTCGTCCCCCTTATGCATATGAAATTACCGCATTTCAAAGCGGACTGAACTTATTTTTTTACGCCACCCGGTTGTACTTATCCCTTCCAGAACTCCTCTATATATGAAAGACCACATATCGCGCAGAGCGGCGCAGTCATCATAGCCGGGAGAGCCGCCGCGGGGGATACGCGCCGATTTTCCTTATCCCAATGATGATTCCGGCCTGCGCGGCCAAATTGGAGGAGGTCTAATGATGATTCGATGTTCGCAATTCGACAAACCGATCGAGACCGTGCCCAATGTCGCCCCCCAGGTTCATGTGTACGGGAGAAAAAGCGGAACGACCCGCTTCTTCCTCTCGGACAATCCGGAGACGATCAGCAGCGCCACGACGTCATTCACGAACGGCTTCGCCACGCTGTGGCATGATGCCGTCCGGGGAAGGAAGCGCGTGCACTACCGGCTGTTCGTCTGGCATCTGAACCAGACGGGAGCTCCGATTACATTCGGCGTCACGGTCGAGAACGCATCCTGCGGCAGCCCGATACGCGTTCGCCAAGTCAAGCATTCCATCGGCGTGATGGCGGATTTCCCCGCACTCGGCAGATGCGCTGCCAAGGCGCTGCTTGGGCGCACGCTCGCCCCGCTCATTCCCGACGATCGCTCGATCCGCGGCGGACAGACCGGGCTGGTGAAGGAGTGGCTCGTCCCCGACGGGGAACTCGTAGGCGGCGTGATGGAATTTACGCTGTCCAGCCCGAAGGAGCTTGATTACCGGGTGCGAACCGTGGCGGCCAATCGCCCGGGGGCTGACTTGAGGCTCAACCATAACCCGGTCGTGCCCGCCTATCGGACCGCCGAGGGCAAGTCGCATCCGCGCGGCTCGTGGGACTTCGCCGATATCGAAGGCTTCGCGGATCCGGCGTGTTCGCAGCCTGTCACGTATGTCGCCGGAAGCGGGTGCATGAGCTTCGCCATCCATAACGGCGGCAACGATAATCTGATGGCGGCCGCTTCCAGCTATGATCCGGCGAATGCGGAAACGTCGAACAAGGGGCATTACGGCGTCATCTACAAGCTGAACCTGGCGCTGAGCAATCCGCATTCTCGCCGCAAGACGGTGACCGTCTACTTGACGGGACGCGGAGGGCCTTATGCGGGAGCCGTCCGCTGGAACCGGGGACGAACCTATGGCGTGCCCCGGCTGTCGCCGGCCGTCCAAGCGGTCGAGGCCGCGACGGTCACCATTCCGGCCCGGCGCACGGTAACCTGCGCCGTATATGCGTCGACCGCAGGCGCATACAGCACGCCGGCCGCAGTCTTATGCGTTACGCGCGAATAAGATTCCAACATTGGCCCTGATCGCCGATCAGGGCGTTCTTTTGCGAGATGAATCAGGTTATGTTTTTTTATAAATAATGGAAAAATGGAGTTGGTAATAGAATGACTATCAGTATGACGGGTTTCTGCAATATGGCCAACTCCACTTGGGTCGTAAAAAGTAAATGTTAGAATTGCAAATCTCCAAAAAATACTACTTATACTTGTTCTGGATTAACAAGAGACTATCTAGATACGGACAAGTATAGTTGGAATACTTTGGATAACAAGGTGATGGTAAGAGTAAAAAATACGCAAGGCGCCTTTTCTAAGGATAAAATTGAGATAGTTGATAATTACGCAAAAGCAAATTGGACAGGAGGATCATTGATAACCCCAGACCGAATTACAATGAGAGTTGAGCATTTAATTAAAGGAAGCGGTTTATCCTGTGGAGTAGGATTTCCGTTTTCAGTATCTTGTTCTACCTCAGGTAACGTTCTAACACTGACTTTCCCCGATGAAGACTATTTAAAAACAAGTGCTGCTACTTTTAAAGTGTTAGATTATGAAATCGAATCCCCTGCTATCCTAGACAGTTTTTCAAATGTTACAGTGCGAAATAATATTAACTGGAAGTTTGGGACTAATGCTTTGGCTCAGTTCTATGCAGTATCTATGGATATAGATTAAATAATAAAAATCACACGAGTCATTCGTGTGATTTTTATTAGATGGATTGTAACATGAAGTTCGACAGTTACCATTAAATAAAAAAATGGCTCATGATTGATTCCTCTATAATGGCATCGCTACACCAATCCATTGCACGGAGGAACCAAGTCATGAGTTACAGCCATTTTAGCATAAGGTGAAAGAGCAAAGCTTGAAATCCTGCATGACGAAGGCTGGTTTACCAGAGTCTTGCACGAGAAGAAGGCTGCCTTCATTCCAGGATGGCTCGTGAGTTGAAACGCAATAAGGAATCCCAGGAGTATAGGACACTGCTGCACAGCGGCATAAACGTGCAACCGCGTCTAACGAGTAGCAATCGTTTGAAAATTAGATTATATAGTGAAAAAGGCATGAGGTGACCTGGTCACCAGAGCAAATTGCAGATCGAATGAAATTTGAAAAGCCTGAGCTTATACTTATGCTTTAAGAGGATTTACAGATGGCTATATGCTGGATTGCTCGTTCGGGGAACTGTCGAGCTTCTACACAAAGGAAAATGCCGAAAGCCTGTAGAAATCCGGGGAAAATCCAATAAGGCAGACCGATTAGCCAATGCCCTAATGAAGTGCGTAAAGCACGCGTCATTGGGAACTCGATACGGTCGTGTCCAGTCGTGGTAAGAGAAAAGCTTACTATAGCGACTTTTGCAGAGCGTAAGACCGTGTAGACCTCGCCGTAAAGAGCCAGATCGAACAGCAATCTCGATGGTACAGGGCATTTACCAAAATAGCGAATGCATACCACCAGGGAGCTTTTAAACGGTCATAGTAGGTTGTGGTAATAATTTACATTTCATAAAAAGTTGGAAAATGCCAACGGAGTTCAGGGTTACTTTGCTGATCCCTGTTCCTCTTAGCAGAGATGGGCCAATAAGAACGCCAATGGGCTACTTTGGGAGTTCTTCTTAAAAGGACACGACTTTGCTTGACGGTGATCTGAACTAAGTATTCGATCTTAATAATAGACCGAGAAAATATTTGGTTGGAAAACGGCTTGCGAATCATTCATAAGCAAACTGTCGGACTTAGCTAGAAAATCCGTCATCAATAAAGAATCACAGTACAAACATTTGCAATAAAAGTCCCTTTTTCTTAGCTAGTGTAATAATAGGCTCTAGTAATTTAAAGTCGGGCAAGAGTGAATTGGAGAAAATGATCTTGTGCTCATTCGGATGCCAGTATCATAAAAATAAATTTAGTCTGGTGGGAATATTAAATATGAGGTTTTTCACAACTTTTTTGCTCATTATTTTGTTGATTGGGTGTAGTAATTCGCGGTTAAATATCAATGATATCAATGATGATGATATGAAAGTTAAATATTGGGATTATAAACAAATACTAGAGAAATTAGATGGATCTCAGAATAAAAACGGTGGTTTTAACCTCTTGATAGAGGAAAAAAAAGAGAGTTTATATGAAAGCTATTATACTATAAAGATTTTAGAAAACTCCGGTATAACAATACCTAGAAAAGAGATGATTATTAAGGAAATAGAACATTATTTTTCGAATGATTTAGAAATAGATACTTTTGGGAAATTGGAGGAAGTAGGATTTTTAACGGGGATAGGAAAATCATTAGGTTGGCACGATGAAAATATAAAAAATAAAATAATATCCCCTGTCTTGGATTTAGTTAACACTGAGAATGGTTGGTTTGAAATATCAAATGACGATGACATTCTTACGAAAATTTCTACAACAGAGTTGAGTATTAAAATATTTGAAAATGTTGGATATAAATATAATGATATTGATGATAAATTGCTAACTAGAATTGTATCTTTATATAGTAAGAATAGTATCGAGACTTTATCGGAAAAGTTCCCCTGGTCGATATACTCAAGTTTGATATATATAGAAAAGCATATAAAGGATAAAGATATTTTATAACCAAAGTAAAAATAAAAAATATAAAGATACATTAATATCGAAATCAAAAAACTATTTGCAAATGGTCCCTAAAAATAAAATAGAGCTGCTTAATCATGTTAATATAGTAAAAATACACAATTCTTTAGGGATTTATTCAAATATTGGAGAGTCGCTACTTCAGTACATCAATTCGATAAAATTAGATGATGGGGGATTTAATTTATTAGATAGTGACATACTTGAGACTCAATCCACATACTTATTATACAGTTGTTTCTACGATAAGATTCCCCCTGAGTTAGTTTCAGATTTGCTAAAGTATCAGCTTAATAATGGTTTGTTTACTCCTCGATTCGAATTACCCTCAGATTTAATGAAGACTTATCTGGCTGCGGAAGTATACCAAAATCTTGGACACGAAAATACGAAAATTTATGATTTTATCATGAACGATTTAGGGGAGTTAGAGGACTCAAAGAGTATTCATTATTTTAATAAGATAAGGAAATTATTAAAGATAGATAAGTTTATAGAAGAGGATTTGGATTTAAATCATATAGCGTATTCTATAGATTCAAATACATTATATTCATTTTATAACTACGTTTTTTTCAATAGAAACAAGGAAAAGAAAGTGGAGAATATCATAAAAGAAAAAATATATGCATTGTTGCTTGACTCAAAAAGCAAATTGAGCAATCCTGAATTATTCATGATTTATGAAATATTATTTGAATTAAAAGCTAACATGAATTATTGGGATAATTATGTTAAAGACAATATTGTAGTGAGTACAATTCCAAAAGATTTAGCTGATTTATATTACTTTTCATTCTTTCTGATAAAAGTTGACTGTATGAAAAAACAGAATTATTCAGGAATAACTGAACGTTTACGGCAATTAAAATTAGATGATGGAGGTTACAAAGAAAACTTTAGTTCAGTTACTAGTTCAATTAAATCTCTCTTTTTTGGGATTAAATTAGAAACTTTATTAAAGGAGTATAGTAGGTCGAATGAAAATACTTAAAATTCTAGTTATATTTATTTTTAGTATTTCTATAAGTGCGTGTTACTCGAACGAAAAAAGTAATGAAAGTAACAATGCCTTTACAAAACTAACAGTTACGGAAGTTGAGTCAATAGGGCTATCAGATTGGAATGTCAAGTTAGATACTTTGAATAATGGAGTTAACTGGGTTTTCGATATTTCATTAGATTACTTAGGAACAGGCAATGTAAGCAAACTTCGCCTAAAGACATTAGGATATGAATCTGAGAGAGAGACTGATTTTAAACAGGGACTGAAAATTAAAGGAATTAATTTAGTTGCCTCAAGTACGGAACTAGTTGTAGACATTGCTTGGTATATAGACGGTAAAGAATATAAGGGGTATAAAAAATATAATTTATTATGGGGATAAAAAGCGGAAGCAATTTTCGGCGGCAGTGGGATTAAAAACTCCCGCCGAACGAGGGATGGGGCGGGAGCGGCGATTTTGTCAGCCCCTATATACAAATTCTTTGTCAAGGTTTTCAAATCCAATTTCTTGATGTAAGGCCTCTTCCAACTCGTCTAAAGAAATCAGCCCTGATAAAGATAATTCGCTGCCATTCGGAATGTTGTATTTATAGTCAAACAAGTCCCGATTGTATATTTCTTCTATTTTGGCGACTTGGCGCTGGCTTAAATACGGTTTATGAGTTCTCAGCATATTAAATAAATTCGTTTTCAAATCGCCGTCTTCCGCTGCGCGTGAATACTCATCAATTTCAGCAACACACTCTAAGAGTTTCCGAAAAATTAAATCTTGCAGGTTTTTGGCCAATATACTCGCACTTTCACTATCGTGCGGAACCAATGTAACAGGAACATTTTCCCCACACTGTTTATCAAATTGGAATACATATAAGTCACCTCCACCAGTCATCGCAAATGGAACAAATTGAAATTCAGGTTTTGTCGCTCTGTAATCTTCCGGGTCTTTTAACTCTTCCATCTTTTCTACTATTTGATTAAATTCAAGAAGTTCAATGTCATTTGCGAATAACAACAGTGGCGGGTCGCTTTTGAATTTTTCCCAATAAGCAGCGTGCCAATTGGGTCCATATTCTCCCCAATCAAGCATTCCATCGTCGTACAGTCTTTTATACAATTCCGGGTATTTGACACCAAATCGCCGCTCTATTTGTTCTATTTGATTCATATATTTTCTCCTTTAAAATATAAATAATGTTCGTGATCCCAATGTATGCTCACAGGATACATTATACAGGAAACCGAGCCGAATTGAGTAATATTTTGGAAAAGTTATCATTCGCAACAGCTCACAACGGGCAAGCGGCAAGCCTACCCGGTCAACATAATCTGGGCATGTGGATTTCCGTTATGCTTGTCATGAATACAGACAGCGGACACATGCCAATTGAAACAAAATGCTCGTTGATTGTCGACGATCCGAGGCAGGGACTTCTCTTTCTAAATTGGGGGAGTAAGAGCTGGAGACGGAGGAGCTCCCAAGCCGGGACATCATTCGTTCCGGCCGGAATATGCGGCAGCGCCGGGGCTGCGCAGAGCTTGAATCGCGGGCCAAGTGAAGGAGGCCAGATTATCCGGCAGCTCCGATAACGGGAACCAGCGCACAGCCCGCAGCGCTCCGCCTTGTTCGCGGTTGCTGGCTTCGCCCGAGATGACGCGGGTCTCGAAGATGACCGAGATCCAATGCTCGCCCCGCCCGGGATCGATCGTCTCGGCGGTGCAGAGCAGCCGCTTTACTTGGATGTGAAGCCCGACCTCTTCCATGACCTCGCGGACGGTCGCATCCTCCAGCGTCTCGTATAAGTCAACCTTGCCTCCGGGAATGCTCCATTTGTCCTTCTCCGGCTGGCGTCCCCGCAGCACAAGCAGAATCTCGTTCGCTTCATTCATAATGACGGCGCCGACGCCGATTCTTGGTAAGGATGTTTCCATATTTGTTCTCCTATGAATCTTTATTTTGAGGGGCTTCGGAAGTGGCCTGCCTCGTGTTTACTATACCTCTATGCGTCCAAACAGGCAAATGAAGAGACAGGTGCATGGAACAACTGCAAGCACCGTTGGAAAGGAGAAGTTGCTTCTCCAATGCTTGAACATATTGACACCCAAATTTAGTATATGATATATAAAAGGGAGTGTTAGCACTCGTTTGTCTAGAGTGCTAAAAAAGTGTTGTCGAAAGGAGACCCATCATGGCGAAAAAACAATTTAAAGCAGAGTCGAAACGACTGCTCGAGATGATGATCAACTCCATCTACACCCAGAAGGAAATCTTTTTACGAGAATTGATCTCCAACGCCAGCGACGCGATCGATAAAATCTACTATAAAGCGCTGACCGACGATCAGCTCGTCTTCGACAAGGACAGCTACTACATCCGAATCACCCCGGACAAGGAAAACCGGACGCTTACCATCTCCGACACCGGGATCGGCATGACGAAGGAAGAACTGGAGAACAATCTGGGCGTCATCGCCAAGAGCGGATCGTTTGCCTTCAAGAACGAGAACGAGCTTAAGGACGGACATAATATTATCGGGCAATTCGGGGTCGGCTTCTATTCCGCATTCATGGTGGCGGATGTCGTGACCGTCATCAGCAAGCCGCTGGGCGGCGAGGAAGCGTACAAATGGGAGTCGAAGGGCGCCGACGGATATACGATCGAGCCGTGCGAGAAGGATTCGGTAGGAACGGACGTTATTTTGAAAATTAAACAAAATACCGAGGATGATCGCTACGATGACTACCTGGACGACTACCGCTTGAAATCGATCATCAAAAAATATTCCGACTTCATCCGATATCCGATTAAGATGGATGTGAAGGGGCACCGGCCGAAGGAAGGGGCCGAGAATGAATTCGAGGAATATACGGAAGAGCAGACCGTCAACAGCATGGTTCCGATCTGGCGCAAAAATAAAAATGAGCTGACCGCGGAAGATTATGAGAATTTCTACGCCGAGAAGCGGTACGGCTTCGACAAGCCGATCACGCATGTCCATATCAAGGCGGACGGCGCGGTCGTCTACAATGCGATTCTCTTTATCCCGGAGAAGACGCCGTTCGACTATTATACGAAGGAATACGAGAAAGGGCTGGAGCTGTACTCCAACGGCGTCCTCATCATGGACAAATGCGCCGATCTCCTGCCGGATTATTTCAGCTTCGTCAAAGGGATGGTCGACTCCGAGGATCTGTCGCTTAATATTTCCCGCGAAATGCTCCAGCATGATCGCCAGCTCAGCCTGATCGCCAAAAATATCAAGAGCAAGATCAAGAGCGAGCTGCAGCGCCTGATGAAGGAAGATCGGGAGAAATACGAGCAATTCTATGAATCGTTCGGGCGTCAACTGAAATACGGCGTCTACAGCGATTACGGCATGAACAAGGAAGTGCTGCAGGATCTGCTCCTGTTCCATTCCTCGAAGGAGAAAAAGCTCGTCAGTCTCGATGAGTACATCTCCCGCATGCCGGAAGATCAGAAGTACATCTACTATGCTTCCGGCGAATCGATCGACCGGATCGAGAAGCTGCCGCAGACGGAGCTTGTCGCTGACAAGGGCTATGAGATCCTGTACTTCACCGATGATATCGATGAGTTCGCGATCAAGATGATCATGAGCTACAAGGAGAAGGAGTTCAAATCGGTCTCCAGCGGCGATCTCGGCATCGACGCGGATGAGAGCGAGAAAGATTCCGCGGCGGAGGATAAAGATAATCAAGAGCTGTTCGATGCGATGAAAGAAATTTTGAAGGACAAAGTGAAGAACGTGAAGGCATCCAAGCGGCTGAAGTCCCATCCGGTCTGCCTCTCCAGCGAAGGCGAATTGTCTATCGAGATGGAGAAAATTTTGAAGGCGATGCCGAACGGCCAGGATGTCCAGGCAGACAAGGTGCTGGAGATCAACGTCAACCATGACGTGTTCGAATCGCTGAAGGACGCGCTCGCGAACGACCGCGAGAAGCTGAGCCTGTACACGAACCTGCTGTACAATCAGGCGCTGCTGATCGAAGGGCTGCCGATTGGCGACCCGGTGCAATTCACGAACGACATTTGCAAAGTGATGGTATAGTTGAGGGCAAGGAGAGAACCCGATGCTGGCGTTAGCCGGTATCGGGTTTTTTGCGTACGTCCAGCACGGGCGTCAACTTTAGGGTGGAACGTCCCCAACGGGGACTGGCTTGATCCCTCTGAGGAGCGATTTCACATACGGTGAAGTGTATTGAGGCGGGGGGAATCTCTAGGGAATCCCCCTCCCCGCAATTGATTATGCTTCTTCTACATTTATATGCAACAGTTTCAAGCTGGTATCAAACTCTTTTTCGATAGCTTCGTCCCGTTGATAGGTCAACAGGCTTACGACAATACTGACGATAAGGTTGACGATAAATCCGGGAATGATTTCGTATATATCTTTAGTGATTTGCAAATCAATATTTTTCCAAATAATTACTGTTGCTGCACCTGCTAACATTCCGGCAATGGCTCCCCAATTGGTCATTTTTCTCCAATACAGGCTTAACACGATAACGGGGCCAAAGGAAGCGCCAAAACCGGCCCAGGCATAAGCGACGAGACTTAAAATGGTTTTATTTTCACCGCCCAACGCGAGCAGGCAGGCGACAACCGAAACCGTTAGAACAGCCATTCTCCCAAAGAACACAAGTTCTTTATCCGAGGCATTTTTACGCAGAAGCAGCTTATATAAATCTTCTGTCAATGCACTAGAGGTTACAATGAGCTGAGAAGAAACCGTGCTCATGATTGCAGCCAATACTGCAGCAAGAACAATTCCGGCAATAAACGGATGGAATAAAATTTGTCCAAGTTGAATGAAGACGGCTTCTGGATTAGACAATGTATACTTTGTTTGGGTAAAAAAAGCTAGACCGACCAATGCTGTGAATGAAGCGCCAAGTAATGAGGCAACCATCCAGCCCATACCGATACGTCGCGCAGTTTTGGTCTCCTGTACAGAGCGGATGGCCATAAAGCGGACGATAATATGTGGTTGTCCAACATAGCCAAGTCCCCAGGCAACTGCGGAGATGATGCCGAGCCCAGTAGTGCCGGTCAATAAATCCAGGAGGGAAGGATCTATGGATCTGATTGTATCAACTGTGTTGGCAAACCCGCCCGTCTCGCTCATCGCTAACAACGGTACAAGGATAAGGGCAAGCAGCATGATAAGCCCTTGGACAAAGTCCGTCCAACTGACCGCAAGAAAGCCCCCAAACAATGTATAGGCGACAACCACTCCGGAAACGAGGAGCAGCCCCGCAATGTAAGGAAGGGAGAAGGAGTTTTCAAAAAAGACGGCTCCTGCCACCATTCCTGAAGAAACATAGAATGTAAAGAAAATAAGGATAACAATGGAGGAAGCGATCCGCAGAAGTTTGGTGCTGTCCCTAAATCGATTTTCCAAAAACGACGGAATGGTGATGGAATTCCCGGAAACTTCCGTGTATGTCCGCAAACGTGGGGCAACAAACAGCCAGTTAAGATAGGCGCCAACCGATAAGCCAATGGCAATCCAGGCATTTGACAGTCCCGTCAGGAAAATCCCTCCCGGAAGCCCCATTAACAGCCATCCGCTCATATCGGCAGCGCCAGCACTTAAAGCGGTTACAGCAGGCCCTAAGGAGCGTCCCCCTAACATATAGTCCGTCAAGTTTGTCGTTTTGCGGAAAGCATACCACCCTATACCCAGCATAGTTCCCATATATATCACAATGGCAATCATTTTCAGGGTGTTTTCTGACATTTTTCCACCTCGCTTAAAAATGATTATTTATTCAATGTATGACCATTAGATTAACATGTTGACCTGATTTTCGAAACAGCCAGGATGTCCAGGCGGATAAGGTTCTTGAAATCAACGTCAATCATTTCATGAAAAATAGCGGGTATCGGAACACCTATTTTAATTCCATTTTCAATAATGCTAATAAGCTCGTTCGCAATATAAAAATACGTGACGGTATTCTGAAAATAGTGATCCTGACCAAAAATTAAGTCTATATGATGAGCTGCTGCGATCATGAAAAACATAAAGATTTTTTTGGATATTCCAATGAGGCCTTTGTTACTACGAAGCTCCCCTTTTATTCCCGATGCCAATAATCCTGACGCATAATCCACAATCACAAAGAAGATGAGTATTTTCAGTAAAAAATGATAATTACCAAATAAAGTAATAAAACCGCCGCTTAAAAGCGGGATAAAGAATTTGACGAATACGTCCATGCTCCCCCTCCTTTACATATCTACTTTTATAGGTGGAAAGCGATAGACAAATACAACCTTTGTAGTATGAAAACGTAATTTGTCATTGTCGTTGTAAAATCATGGTATATAATACCTTTATTTTTAGAGAAAACTTTATTTGGGGGGTGCTGTAATTGCATGGATTGTCTCTCTATGATTTCTACAAAAAAGAATTAAGGAGAATTGCATGGGGATTACAATATCGTTCTAAGGTTACTCTAAAAAAGGAAAGACAACTCAAATTAGACATTATTAAAGGGTTAAGCTTTTTAGATGAGGCGGATTCGAAGTTATTTGTTAATGAATTAATTAACTCCTTAGAATCACACAAGGCGAGGCAGATAATTACAAAAATATACGTCGAAAATAAAAGTGAAAAAGAAACCGCTTACGAAATGAATATCACGCAGCAGGGGGTGAATAAATGGAAACAAAAGTCTCTCAAACTTCTATCTCAAAACTCGAATTTATGGAGTTGATTAAAAAAGCGAGGGAGAGTGACCAGAATGCCATGATGGAAATCATTAAGCTATATGAAAGTGAGATGATCTATCTTAGTAGGTATATAAAAATGCCAAAGGAAGATGCGCTTCAAGCTATGATACTAGGACTTATAGAGCTAATTAAAAGGGGAGATTAAAAAATATAAAGCTGTCCCCAAAAAATTATCAAGGATGACATAGTTCACTTTAGGTCAACCCAAGACCCGGGTTGGCCCATTTTTTGTTATAAAGAACTTACGAATCAAGATTACGTATGGAATTAAAAAATTAGTAGTTGTTATAAATCAATTTAAAACTCCTCAATTAGTAAGAGGATAGTTTGGCAGTGCTCGATAAATTCTGAGGATGAATTTTGACCACTGATCCTCCCGATTACCTCTAAAACAAAATTAAAGGAGAGAGTTACATGCCAGAAAGACATGGAGCAATGCGGTTGTAGAAGCAGGGTGAAGGGAAAAAATTCATCGATGAAGCAAATTTTCTTGACACAATAATATCAAATTGGAGGGATTTCACTATGTATTCACCTATGTATTCTGGAGGTAGAGAATATCCGGAAGAAGTCGAACTGAACTATAATGATATTGTACAACTCTTGGGCGCACAAAATATCATTAACCGTGAAGGAATTGATAAGGGTGTAGATACTGATGACCTTGCTTGGCGACTGGGTGGTTATGCTACAGCTATGGGATTTCTGGCTATGGCGAAAAACTACACTGCTTTGGGGTGGGCATCAGCTATTCTCGCTGTACTCGCTGAAATGACGTTCGGTGGAAAAAGCTTACTTTCGAAATATCTTGATAACGGAAACAGATACTTAATCGAACTTCTTACCTTCATGGATAAAAATAAACAATATGATATCATCAGAGTAAAGCTTCCATTTCTTCAGTACTACCATGTTGATGGTGATATTCGATTCGTTATTGGCCAAGGCCAAGTCACCGGGGTTCATTATCGTGGTGGTGACTGGGCTACTGATCAATAATCTAGGTGGAAGAGTAAGAGATAACTGTATGTTATCTCTTACTCTCTTCTATTTCCTTTAAAAATTGATCTAGGAATTTTAATTTAGCAAACACAAATTCATTTGTAATTTTGTATTCTTTAGTTTTGGATTTTTCATAATCATGTAGTGAAATTTCCCCATTCTCAGAAATAATAAATTCCAATAACTCTCCGTCTTCCCCCTTAATCTTAAGTTGATAGCTTGGAGGCCCAGGGAAAGCATGAGCAAGAGTGGCCTTTTGTACTTTCATTTCAGGAAGTGATTTCATTACTAATTCAATTTCTTTTTTATCTTTTACACTTCCAATACTATAGTGTTGTATCTCTTTCGATTTTAGTATATAGATAGAGTCAATTTCTGTTCCATCAATGTGCTCCGTAATCAAATCATTAAATGAGAAGGTTCTAGTCTGATCGTAAAATCTGGTCCCATACACACAAAACCATAATATAATTGCAATATAGATGATAGGCCTCTTATATTTTGACATTCTGTTCCCTCCTTACTTATTTGCAAATAATACACTCCCTACATTTTACCAGGAAATATCAATTGTAGAACCACCCTGAATCCGCTTCCCGGCATGCTTCGACCCACGGTCACTTACCCGGATGTGGTCTATGCGTATCTGGGGATACTTTGCCAGGGAAAAGCGACTTTGATCAGATCGAACCTTTCCGCGAGGATCGCTTTTTCATCAAATCCTTAGGCCTCAAGCGCGTGCCCGTCCTCACCCACACTCCGTCAGCGTCTGGATTTGGCGGCGGCCAGCAGTTACGATTGGCAAACCACACTGCTGGAAGAGCCGGCAGACTTACTGGGTGCGCTTAACGTCCCGCTAACGCCTGTTCAAGACGGATTTAAATTTGGAGCGATTGCCTTCCGGCAAGTTTGCCACGAACGATCTGGTATTGTGTACAGGCCTCGTTGCTTATAATCTGCTGCGGGCCATTGGACAAATTTCCATCCAAGAACCGGACGCTCCGCTTCGGAAGACACAGTCCATGGTTTCGGACATTCCAGCGTATTTATGGGATGTTGTCGGGATAAAATGTCACGAACCTATGTTTCCGTTCAAACTCGGCACATGGGAAGCTTTGTTTCGTGATGTCTTTTTAAAGAGAATCGAGTCTCCGCCTCTGCTTTCTAAGCCTTTCGTTACATCTGATAGTCCAGGTTCTCTTATTCGCATCCCGTTCACGGATTCAGGACACCCTGTAGAAGTAAAAGTTTTGTTTTGAACTACATGTTATTACAAGAAAATGGAACCGTCTATAAGGTTCTAAGACACAATTATTAGATTATATCTGTAAGAATTGGAGAAAAAATGCTCAAATTAACGGCTCGGTAAGTCGATGCTAGCGCAGGCAGGTATCGGGTTTTTTGCTTATCTTAGAGTATTTTCGAACTGTAGCGACAACACCTCTATCTTATAAAGAAAAAGCAACTACTAATCACTAGCATCTTATTCCAAACGTATGGTAATGTGGGAAATGGTGGAATGAAACGGCGAAAAAATACTTCAAAAGAGGGAGGTAAAATACAATGGAGGATGTGCAGAAAGTGGATTTTTCGGAATTCACATCATATTTTATATCTCAATAAACCAATGAAAGGGAGGGTGTCTTTGAGTATCTTCATGAAAAAATACGGGAAAGTCACACTTCTTCTTGTCGTTGTGTTCATCATTGGTGCACTGTATATTCCCAAGCTAAATCATACAGCCGAAGTGATTTCATTTAATCAATTAGTTAAAGAACATGTCAAAGAAGAAGAGATCGAGTATCTCTTCCTTAGTAAGGCGATTCAGGGCGAGTCTTCTAGAGATTCAAGCTTTAGAATATATGATAAAGAAGAGAGGGAACGAGTACTCCAGATTTACTCCAAAATTGAAATGAAAAGGGAGGATCGCCCTGAACGCCTGTCACAGAGGGAAAGGGTTTACTTGAACTTTGGGAATGTGTATGGACTGCAATACGTGATAATGGTTACCGACCTTGGAATCGTGGATACGTTCCATTATAAGACAAATAAAGGGGGAACTTATAGGATTACAAACGATTTTGATTTTGGAACCATCCGCCGTTTATCTGAACCTGAACCCGGTGCTGGAAATGCCAGTGCCGGTTTTTTTTGCTACGCCTTCTGCACCGCAGACGAAAGGACCCTGCATTTTTACGAAACTCTTTCCCTCCAAAAAAACAATAACGAGCCTTTACTTTTCCTACGAGATGCTCTAAGATAATAAATAAGTTTCCTTAGGAAAACATTTTTGTACAAAAACATATTTTATGGGGGAGGGAAAAATATGCGTCAAACTATAGATGTTAATAATTTGCACATATCGTATTACGGAAAAGAGGTCATCAAGGATGTAAGCTTCTCGCTGCAGACCGGCAAGCTTATCGGCATCCTCGGGCCGAATGGGGCGGGCAAGTCGACATTGATGAAGGCCATGCTCAGTCTCATTCCCCGCGACGGAGGAGAGATTACGCTGGGTGGAGAGCCGCTTACCTCGATGCGTAAAAAAATCGCCTATGTGCCGCAGCGCTCCAATATCGATTGGGACTTTCCCATTATTGTGAAGGATACGGTGCTATTGGGGACATTCCCGACCCTCGGCCTGTTCCGGAGGCCCACCAAGCACGATAAAGAATGGGCGCTCGAATGCCTCCGCAAGGTCGGCATGGAGAAATTCAAAAACAACCAGATCGGCGAGTTGTCCGGCGGCCAGCAGCAGCGGGTGTTCCTGGCGCGCGCGCTTGCCCAGAAGGCGGAATACTTCTTCCTTGACGAGCCGTTTGTCGGAATTGATGTCGCCAGCGAGAACGTCATCATCGATATTTTGAAGACGCTGCGGGATGAAGGGAAGACGGTGTTCGTCGTGCACCACGATTTAAGCAAGGTGGAAAGCTATTTCGACAATCTGATTTTGATGAATAAGGAATTGATCGGCTGCGGGCCCGTCGATCGCGTCTTCCGCCCGGAATTGATGCAGGAAGCCTATCAGACGCCGTTTGGGATGATAGGAAAATTGGGGGTCGGAATGTGATGGAATTTATACATGATTTAATGGCCTATGAGTTTTTGCAGCGAGCCTTTGTCACTTCGATTATTGTTGGCGTTATTTGCGGCGTTATCGGCTGCTTTATCGTATTGCGCGGGATGGCGCTCATGGGAGACGCAATTTCGCACGCCGTGCTGCCGGGTGTGGCCATTTCCTATATGCTGGGGATCAATTACTTCTATGGGGCGGTCGTCTCGGGAATATTGACGGCGGTCGGGATCGGAGTCATTAATCAGAACAGCCGCGTCAAGAGCGATTCTTCCATTGGGCTGGTGTTCTCCGCCGCTTTTGCTCTCGGCATCATTCTGATTACGAGCGCCAAGAGCGCTACCGACTTGACGCAAATTTTGTTCGGGAATGTCCTGTCGGTACGGGCATCGGATATGTGGCTGACGGTCGCCGTCGGAGGCATCGTGCTGCTGGCAGTCCTCCTCTTCTACAAGGAACTGCTGGTGTCGAGCTTCGATGAGACGATGGCCGCGGCCTATGGGCTGAAGACGCGCCTTATCCACTATTCGATCATGGTTCTGCTGACGCTCGTCACGGTAGCGTCCCTGCAGACGGTAGGCGTCATTCTGGTTGTCTCAATGCTGATTACGCCGGCATCCACCGCGTACTTGCTCACGAACAGACTGTCCACGATGATTGGGCTCGCGATGTTCTTCGGCGCCCTGTCCTCGATGATCGGCTTGTATGTCAGCTTTCTCTACAATCTGCCGTCCGGCCCGGTTATTGCCTTGGCGACGACGTCCATCTTTTTGCTGGCGTTTCTGTTCTCTCCGAAGCAAGGAGTGATTCGGCGGATGCTGAAGATGAACAAGCGGAGAATGGCCGTCGGGAAGTAATAACCGGATTAGGATAAATCATGATATGAAAAAGGAGTCCAGGAAAATGAAAATGGTAAGAAAATTCATGTTATTGTCGGCGATGGCGGCACTGCTGGTGCTGGCTGCGTGCGGGCAAGCGAATTCGGACAAATCCGGGGCTGTTCCCGCCTCTTCCGATTCCGCTTCCGAGCCGGCCAAGGAAGGGCCGCTCAAGATCGTCACTTCCTTCACGATTCTCGAGGACTTCGCCCGGGAAATCGGCGGCGAAGATGTCGAGGTTCACAATCTGGTGCCAACAGGCACGGATCCGCATGAATATGAACCGCTGCCGGAGGATATTAAAAAAGCGACGGATGCGGATGTTCTTTTCTATAACGGCTTGAATCTGGAGGGCGGCAAAAGCGGCTGGTTCTTCAAAATGATCGAGTCCGTCGGCCAGAAAGAGGAAAATGTGTTCAACCTGACGGAGCGCGTGGAACCGATGTATATCGGGGGCAAGGACGGCCATGAGGAAGAGATTAATCCTCACGCGTTCATCGACCCTGCCGTCGGCGTCAAGATGGCGGAGGATATGCGGGATGCCCTGATGAAGAAGGACCCTGCGCGCAAAGAGAATTACCAGAAGCGGGCAGACGAATATATCAGCAAGCTCAAAGAGATTGATAAGGAATATGAAGAAAAAATCAATTCCATCCCGGAAGAGAACCGGATCCTGGTAACGAGCGAACGCGCATTCCAATATATGACGACGCATTATGGACTGAAGGAAGCGTATATTTGGGAGATTGACACGGAAGAGAACGGTTCGCCAACCCAGATTAAATCGCTGGTTGAATTTATTAAGGAGCATAAAGTGCCGGTTCTCTTTATCGAATCCAATGTGGACCCGCGCCCAATGGAGACCGTCTCGAATGAAACCGGCGTACGCATCGCCGAGAAGCGGATCTACTCCGATGAAATCGGACAGCGGGGAGAAGAAGTGGATACGTATATCAAATATTTGGAATATAACCTTGAACTCATTCATAGCGAATTAAGCAAATCATAATAGTAAAAACTTGGCTAGTGCGGTTTTGATTCCATCGGGAAGAAAGAACGCGCTGGAAGCATCAACTGCCGGTAGGCAACGAGCCTGATCGCGATTCAGAAAAGGGGGGAGGGCATGCGAACCCCGGGGATGGAGGATCACCTCGAACAGATCTACCTGTTGACCAGAGCCAAAGGGTTCACAAGAGTGTCGGATATCGCGCAAGCACTGTCCATTCATGATTCGTCCGCTTCCAAGATGGCGCAGAAGCTGGGGAAATCGGGATATGTGCAGTACGAGAAATACGGGAGAATCTGCTTGACGGAAAAAGGGTTCCAGGTAGGGCGCCAACTATTCAACCGCCATCAATTGCTGGAAAAGTTTTTGCGCCAGATCGGCGTTGAGGAAGAACAGATCCACCAGGAAGTCGAGCAGATTGAGCATCATTTCAGTTGGAGCACGATCGCCCGGATTCAAGAGCTTGTCCGTTTTTTTGAAGAAGAGCCGCTCGTGTTGAGGGAGTTCCATAAAAGACAAACGCTCTAGCCTCTATACGGAGCTGTGGAGGGAGGCCTGGCTCCAGCAAGATATCGCGCCGCTTGCGGCACGACGCAGCCGGATTTCAGCATCCGCCGAAAGCGTCAAGCTGCTCTTCCTCCGCGATTGCCTGTATCTCTTCGGCTCCGATGCGGAGGTACATATAACCGTCCCGGGCCTGCTTCTGAAGCGCGCGATCCTGGACGAAGCGGGGGCTCGCCTCCCCGGCGTCTTCATCGTAGACGAGAAGAATGCCCTCGGTCTTCCGGAACAACAGATCGTCTCTGGCGACGAACTGCCATTTCCCGCTGTAAGGGCCATTGCTGACTGAGCCGTAATAATCGACCTGCTGCACAAGCTGATCGAAGTATGCTTTTTTCTCTTCATTCCATTGGTCCGCCTGCTGGCTGTAGGCCGTAATGATCGAGCATTTCAGATGCGGATATTGCGGCTTTAGCGCGAGCGCGGCTTCGCAGGCCCATAGGTCGACCCCGTATTGGCCCGGGGTGATGACCCATTCGAGCCCTTCCTCCAGCAGGGGGATCAACCGGGCTGCGATCGCTTTGCGAATGTAAGGGATTCCTTGATGCTTGTTATTGTAAATGCCGAGCTCATGGGCGCGGTAGCCGGTAACAAGTAAGTTTTTCAAGTGATCTGCCTCCAAGTATGGAATCATCGTCAATCGTTCGTTCTCATCCACCATTATACATGAGCCGGCATCAATGTGCCGGAGGCGGGGCGGCATGCGCCGCCGCCCGCGCCAGCAGATGGCTTCCGAGTGAATCGGGAGTCATCTTTTTTTGTTCCTGTCCGCCGCTTGATTAGATACAAAAACTGAAAAACTTGGCCAAATGTGCCGATATCATTAGTAACCTTCAATGGATATTTATTCAAGTTTATCGAAGAATGGGAAGTTGACGGGACGAGCATAAAAATCTGGCGACGATTCGAGGAGGAGTCAGGCGATGACGCATCTGGATAAGAAGATTATTGAGATGGAGCAGGCGAAGAAAAGGCTGGAGCAGCAGAACAGCCGCAGTCAGGAGGGCCAGGAGGACGCGGAGCGCGAGGCGCAAGCCGAACGTCATGCGGCCCGTGAGGAGAGGGAAGCGCAGTGGCGGCGGGAGATTCGGGAAGGAATGCGGAGCGGCCGTATTGACATAGCGGGCACTTCCGTCGAATTCCAGCCGGCAAGCTTTTTTCAACCGGGTATTCGTTTCTTGTTCCCCGGGGAGTTTCTCGTCTGCGCGCTTGATACCGAGCAGCAGAAGGTGTACCGGAACGAAGCCCATGCCGTCAATATCCTCTTGCAGTACACGGATCACCCCGGGCAGCCCATCGATATGACAGCAATGAAGAGCGAGATGATTCGCAATATGAAGAGCATGGAGCTGAATACCGAATGGGTGGAGGATGGCGTGAAGGAGGTGAACGGACGGCCGGTTCACTACTGCGCGTTTTTGAACCCGGTGGCGCACGGGAAGGTGTTTAACTTTTTGTTTTTCGCGGATGCGGGGCGCAAGCGGCTTATCGGGAACATCAATTGCAATGGGAAGGACAGCAAGCTGTGGTCCTGCATTGCCCAGGAAATGATCGATTCGATGGAGGTGGCGCGCAGATGAGCGTATCGCAATTATCTTATCAAAATGTGAGAATTTCCCCATTTCCCCATATGCAGCTGTTGGAGATGTCTATCGTGCAAGAGGTGAACGAGCATGGGAAGCTCACGTTCACGGGCCGAATGCCGGAGGATCATAAGGACAATGATCTGTTCGCCATGAATGAGCAGACGCCGGTTCAAGTCGTGCAGATCACGGAGCAGGGCGAGGAGCGGGTCTTGTTCTCCGGTATTTTGTCAGAGATGCGGATCGAGAAGTCGCGGGACGTCTATTCCGTCTATGCGGAAGCGCTGACAAGCACGATCATGCTTGATATCCGCGTGAAGAACCGGTCGTTCCAGGACGCCGCGATGACCTACAATCAGCTCGTCCGCCATCTGGGCGGCGATTACTCGAATTATGACGTGAACTATACGTCGGAACAAAATCCCTCCCTCGGCGCCTTGGTCGTGCAGTACAAGGAGACGGACTGGGCCTTCCTCAGACGATTGGCCTCCCGTCTCGACACCGTGGTCGTGCCGGCCGAGAACTTCAAGGATATTAAATTCAGCTTCGGTCTCCCGGATACCGGGGCGGTCAAGAAGCTGTCTCCTTCCAGCTATGTCATTACCAAAAAGCTGGCCGACTATATGAACTACCACAAAAATGTCCGGCGCAATGCGATGGAGAGCGATTTTATTTTCTATGAGATTACGACGGATCAATGGCTGCATCTGGGCGATGCCGTCGATTTCCAAGGGGCGCGGCTCTATGTCGGCAAGGCCGTGTCCATGATGGACCGGGGAAGCGTCAAGCACACGTACACGATTACGACCCGCAAAGGCTTGAACCGGCATTCGCCGTACAATGACGCGATCCGCGGCGCATCGATAGGCGGGACGGTGCTGGCCATCCAGCGGGACAAGGTGAAGGTGCGGCTTGATATCGACAAGGAGCAGGATGCCGGGAAGGCCTGCTGGTTCCCGTATTCGACCGTCTATGCCTCCGCGGACGGCAGCGGCTGGTACTGCATGCCCGAGGCGGGCGACAGCGTCCGGGTCACGTTCCCGAGCGATCGGGAGGAGGAAGCCTTCGCCATCAGCTCGGTCAACTCGTATGCGGGCGAACCGGGAGGAGCCGGAATGCAGAACGGTCAGGGCGGCATGTCCGGCGTTGGAGCTGCGGGCGGGGGGACGCAGGATCGGATGTCCGATCCGAATGTCCGGTATTTCCGCAATTCTTCGGGCATGGAGGTTACGCTGGCCCCCGGACATGTGCTGATTTCCGCAAATAACGGTCAGGCTACGATTCGGCTCGCCCAGGACGGCTCGATTACGATTGCCGGGCAGAACGAGGTCTCGTTGACCTCGAGGGAGAACGTGACCATCCGGGCGGACAAGACGCTGATGATGACCGCAAGCGAAGAGATTGCGATCGAGAGCCAAAAAGGCGGCAAGATCGTGCTCAACAGCGGGGGAGACGCGGAGTTGAAGGGGAACAAAGTACTTACGAACTAGTGTGGCACTAAGGGCGCTCCGCGCAGAAAGGGAGATTCGCCGTGACAAGGGATGAGGCGCTGCGGCATTGGATGGATACGGCCGTTGCCGCGAAGCGGTGGGAGCAAATGCATGCGCTCCATCAGAGCGTGATGAGGGACAGAGACAGGCTGGTGGCGGAATTCATCGCGTCGTTCAAGCAGCTATGCCGTCACATTCGGCGCATGCAGGACGAGAAGCGCAAGGGGAAAATCAAATACATTCATTACTCGGCGCTGCGGAGCCGCCTCTTGAGCGGCGATCACCGCTGCCGGATTGATGCGTATGACAGGCAGTGGTATGCGGATGCCGTGGACTGTTCCGCCGAATATGATGCAGGTTGGGCGTTCGGCCGCCTGGACGAGTTCACGCGCGCGATTGCGGAGCAGGGCAAAAGGTACGTCGGCAAGGTGCTGCCGGCCGATGTGGAGGCGGTCATGCGGGGCGAGGCCGTCTGGTATACGGCCTGCCTCGTCAAGCTGGCCCGCCATGCGGTAAGAGAGGCGGTTCGCAGCGATGAGTTCGCCGCCATCGACAAGGAAGACGAGCTGTACATCATGGTCGGCGAGTACAAGGACCGGAGCGAGCTGGTCTATCGCCATGATGCCCGGGAGAAGGGGGGCCGCGAGCTGCGGGAGATGCTCTCCGCGGGCCAGCGGAGCGAATATGTCTATGAGGTATTCAATGGAGCGGATCTGAGCGGCATGTACTTTTCCTTGCTCAACTTCAGCTACGCGGATCTGTCCCATTGCACGTTGGCCGGCAATGCCATCTGGGGCTGCGCGTTCATCGGCGCAGACTTCCGCGGGGCCAATCTGGAAGGAGCAGATATGAACCGCAGCATTGTGCATGGGGCGAGCTTCAAGGAGGCGAACCTGCGGAACGCGAGTCTGGAGCATATTCAGGGAGGACTGTCCTTCCCGGCGCCGGATGAGCTTCATATTCCGCCTTTCATGGAGACGAGCTTCCAGGACGCCAACCTGGAGCATGCGAGCTTCCGCGGGGCCGATCTGCGGGGCGCGGATTTCCGGGGCGCGGCTTTAAGGGAGGCATGCTTCACCGATGCGGAGCTGGAAGGCGCAATATTTGCGGCCGAGGATGTGGGGCATCTCGGTTTGAGCGAGCGGCAGATCGCGGGCATCGTGATTGCGGAAGGGTGCCGGGCCTGATGCGCCGCGATTCGGCGGGGGCATACGAGTGATCAGGAGTGATCAATGGATAGGGAGCGGGAGGTCATATGGACTATTTCATCATTGCGCAGGATGAGAGCGCGGATCAGCAATTCCGCTTCGCCGGCTTGAAGTCGACGAATAAAATCATCGAGGTGACGCCGGATCAGGCGGACGATATTCAGGACATTACCATCGTATTCGTCGAGGGCCAGGCCGACAGCGTCTACCCCGATTATATCGGCAAGCCGGTCGTGCTGGTGGCGGATGAGGTCAAAAAAGTGCTGGAGCTGCATGATCCGAAGCTGGTGTTCAAATGCGCCATCCTGTCAGACCCGAAGCACAGCATGCAGAAGGTATATTGGCTCCTGCTGCTGCCGAGGGTCGATTGCTTGTCGGAGCGGACGGAGTTCCAGAAGACGGGTGCGGTCAAGCGCATCGTCATCGATCAGGCGAGGGCTGCCGGACATGCCATTTTCCGGGCTCAAGGCTTGCTGGAGAAGCATGTCTTTATCCCTCTCGATGTGGCCGAGAGCCTGCTGCGAAGGGAACTGCTGGGGATTCGGCTGGAGAAGGTGGAGCATGATCGCGGAGATTCGGACGTATCCCAACCGGGTGCATTCCAACCGGGCGCATTCACAGAAGGATCGGTGCGCTAGTGGAAGATAACCGGATCGTTCAATAGATGGAAAGGTAAGGAGGAATAGACATGCATGAAATGATAGCGGACGGCGGAGGCGGCGAGGGTCAAGCCGAGCCGAAATATGTGGTGCACGGCGCCTTCTGCGCCTGCAGCCAGGGAACGCGCCCCGCTCGGCTTATTATCCCGGCGAGCCACGGGGATTACATCCATGATCAGCCGCAATTGAATGTGGAGGACCAGGTGCCGATGGTCAATATACGGCCGTTCGGACTCTGTCAGAGCACGCAGAATCCGGCGGTACAGGCCGTCATCGACGCCCTGCCGCCGATGCCGAAGCAGGAGGAGGCCGGCTGGTTCGCGAGCTTGTTCATCAAAAAGGAGGCTCCGCCCCCGGAAGAGGTTCCGGCGCCCGTATGCGTAGCGATGTGCGTGCCGAAAGTGACGCCGGGGATGCTCTGGCAATCGGGCAAGGAGAATGTATTGGTCGGGGGTGCGCCCGCGTTGCTGAGCAACGGATGGGTGACTTGCGCATACGGGGGCCTCATCACGATCGTGCATGACGGGCAACGGGAATAGCAGCCTCGGGAGAAGGGATGGAAGAGGATGAGGATACGTTACGGGGGAGTAATCCTCGAGCTCCCGGTTGAGCTTCACCGCCTGACCGGGCTTGTCTTAACGCGAGAGGTCAATGAGCATATCCAGCTTCAGTTCAGCGCGATTATCCCGGAAGAGAAGAAGGACAGTTATATTCATGAGCTGGGGCAAGGATCGCCGATTATCGTCTATCGGGAGCTGGAGGAAGTCGAGGATAGCGGCGAACCGGCCGGCGGGAGCCGGCAAGGAGATGTGTTATTCCAAGGCCTGATTCGCCGACTGGATATCCAGTGCGTGCGCGGCGTGTACACGCTCCAGGCGGAAGCCTGTTCCTATACGTGGGCGATGGACATCGAGCGCAAACGGCGCTCGTTCCAGCGGGTCGATATGACCTATGCCGATGTAATTGAGCAGGTGCTGCAGGACTATCCGCATGCCAATATGCAGGATCATGCGACGAACCATGCCCGGATTGACGGGCTTATCATGCAGTATGACGAGACCGATTGGCAGTTCGTCAAGCGGCTGGCTTCGCATTTCGGGGCCGTCGTGGTCCCGGATGCAGCTTCGGGGAGCGCTCGCTTCACGCTTGGCGTATCCGCGGATCGGGAACCTGTTGCCGTTAGCGATGCGCAATATGTCATCCGGAACGACTTTCGACGCGGCCTGCTGGCCCGGACGAACGAGAACCCGGAGCTGCAGGAGACCGACTTCATCAGCTTCGAGATCGATACGCCGCTCTGGCTTCCGCTGGGGGGACGCATCAGCTTCGCCCAGAGGCCGTTCGTCATCCGGGCCGCCAAGTCGCTCGTGCGGGACGGCCTCCTGCGGCACACGTATACATTCAGCACCGCCGATGGCGTCAGACAAGGCTATCTGTCCAATCCGCGGATTCAAGGCTTGTCGCTGGACGGGACGATTACGGACATCTCGCGCAACCGCATTCGGGTGCAGCTGGCCATCGATTCCGCCCAGACGAAGGGCGATACATGCTGGTTCCCTTATTCGACGGGGATCGACAACCAGATCTCGTACCTGATGCCGAAGCCGGGATCGGGCGTCAAGCTGCATTTCCCGACGGTCAATGAGAGAGAAGCCATTGCGATCGGCTCGGTGAGACAAGGAGGCGAGGAGAGCAAGTACGGGCATAAGCAGTCCGACCCGAAGGTGCGCTCCTTAACGAATGACACGGGCAAGGAAATGAAGCTGACCGGACAGGATGTCGTCTTCAGCGCCAATGACGAGGGCAGTATCAAGGTGCGGTTGTCCGGGGACGGCGCCGTGGAGATCGCTGCGGACACCGATCTGCACCTTCGCGCCGCATCGGCTGTGGCGATCGGGGCAAGCGAGAGCGCTGCGGCGGAAGCGGCTGCGGCCGTGCCGAAGCGAATCTCGATCTCGGCGGGGGAAGATGTGTTCATCAGCCGGAGTCCGGGGGAACACGTCGATCCGGCCCATGCGATCGCGATACAGGATTCGACCTATGTTCAAGGAGCGAAGATTATCTATCTGGGCGAGCCTGGCGAACCGCCTGCCGAGACGTTCGATGACAGCGCGCAGCTGGCCGAGGACGCCAAGCTGATGGAGGAGGTCAACGCCCAGGCGCTGGCCTATCGCGAGGCGTGCATCGCCAAGGCGGAGGCGGCGAAGAGCAAGTTCGGGTTCGGCGCCATCGCCTTGGTGGTCGGCGTGGTCGCGGTAGCCGTCGCGACGGTTGCGACGGGGGGCGCCGCCCTGCCGCTTATCGTCGGCGCCGCAGGCGCCGTCTCGGCCGTCGTGGGCGCGAGCGAGATCGCTGAGGGCCGGGAGGACTTCGCCAAGGCGCAGGTCGGCGATCTGAGCAAATCCTATAACTTCATGCGGGACACGGTGCTCGGCGGCGACGAGGATCTGTACAATATCGTCAAATACGGCTCGGTCTCCATCTCCGTGCTGGGCGGGGGCTTCTTGGCCGGGGGCACGACTTTGTTGGCCGGCGGCGTGACCGGCGGGACGATGAGTGCGGGGATAACGGCGATATTTGATCCGTACCAGCCCTTGGACGGCACCTTCAGTTGGAAAGCGATGGCCGGGCATTATTTGAAGAGCTTCTATAACGGGGCCTTGGCCGGAACGCTCTCGGCCGGCGTGTTGAAGGGCATTCCGTGCGGGGCCGGTCCGCTCACCCAATTCGGCGGCAGATATAGTGCAAGCTTCGTGGCTTCAAGCGTGCTCGATATCAGCAACTCCGGCGATGTGAATTTCCTGAACAATGCGGTAAGCAGCGTATTCGGCGCGGCGTTTTCCTTCATGGGAGGAAAAAGCCGGATTGGCCGTTACGGTGCGTCCGTCACCGGGGATATGGCCGGAGGTTCCGCGATCCAGCTTCTGCAGAACGGGACCATCGACAAGGATACTTTTTTCGACCAGTTGAAAAAATCACTCGTGAGCAATGTCGGTAATCTGGTGACGAGGTTAGACCCGATTGATGTCGCCAAAGGCCGGTTCTATCTGCAAGCGACTGATTTGGTCGTGCACGATATCGGTGATACGCTGGAACTGACGCGCAGCTTCAATTCGCAGAACCCGTTCGTGGGCATGCTGGGCAAAGGCTGGCTTAGTTCTCTGGAGAGCTCGCTGACCCGGGTAGAGGATCGCGCCTTCCTTATCTGTATGGACGGCCATTATGAGAGCTTCATCCTTCAGGACGGCGAATGGCGCAATGAACGGTCGGGAGCGCTCGATTACCGGTTAGTCGAGGAGCCGCGCAGAGGGAGATATCTCGTCAAGCATGAACGATACACGTATGTGTATGACGGGGCGACCGGACGGCTGCTCTCGTTCAGCGACGGCAACGGCAACCGCACGGCGTTGGACTATGACGATCAAGGCCTGCGCTCGTTGACGACGCCGGGCGGCAAGGAGCTTGCTTTTACCTGCAGGAACGGCAAGCTTGCGGCGATCACGGACAACATCGGGCGCACGGTCGAATACCGGTATGCGGGCGATCTGCTGGCCGGGGTAACCTACCCGAACAAGGGCGAGGTCACATATGCCTATGACAGCGAAGGGCGTCTCACTTCGATTACCGATCAGAACGGCCATACCTATGTGCGCAATGAGTACGACAGCGCCGATCGGGTCATTCGCCAGTATGACGGCGAGGGCCATGTCGCGGATATCGTCTACGACGAGCGGGCCCGGATGACGACCTTTACGTTTCATGCCACCGGAGTCGTGGAGACGTACAAATACAACCGCGATTATTTGGTTACGGAAGCGCACTACGATGACGGCACGCAGGAAGCCTATACCTACGATGCCTGGCAGAATAAGGACAGCCATACAGCTGCCAATGGCACCGTCACGCGCTGGGTGTACGATGCCTATGGCCATTTGCTGGAGGAGGTTCGGCCTGATGGCACGAAGGTGGAGCACCAGTACGACGAAGACGGGAACCGGATTCACACGGCGACGGCCGGTGGCAGCGAGACTCGTTACGCCTACGATACCCGGGGGAATCTGCTGGAGGAACGTGTGCGGATTGACGACACGAACGAATCCGTCACCGCTTATGAGTATGATGAATTCGGACGGCTAATCCGCCGCATCGATCCGATGGGCCAAGCGACAACGTTCCGGCATGAGGTGAAGCATACCGATGCGCCGACCTTCGTAGAGGATGCGGAAGGCCAGCAGTTCAAGTATGGCTATGACGCCGCGGCCCGGATGACGAGCATTACGACCTCCTACGGCACGGTGGAGATTGCCTACAATGTGCTGAACCAGCGGACGCGCATCATCGATGCGGCCGGCAACACGACGGCGCTGTTCTATGATCCGATGGGCAATTTGATCAAAAAAGTGCTGCCGAACGAATATGTGGAGCGCTTGGGCAACGGCATCGGGACGGAATATCGCTACGACTTCATGGACCGCCTCATTCGGACGACGGATCCGATGCAGAACGAGCAGCGGGTCATGTACGATATCCATGACAATCTGGTGAAGGCCGTCCATCCGAACGAATATAGCCGGGCGGAGGATGACGGGGCCGGGGTCGAATATGAATACGATCACCGGAACCGCCGCATCCGGAGCTTGTACCCTGACGGCAGCATCGCCCGCACGAAGTATGATGCGGTCGGCAATATCATCAAGACGATCGATCCGGAACGATATAATCCCGAGACCGATGACGGTCCGGGCACCGAGTATGTCTACGATGCGATGAACCGCCTCGTTCAGATTACCGATCCGGAGGGGCATGTCATCAAGCGATTCTTATATGACGAGGAAGGCAGAGTCGTCAAAATGATCGATGCCCGCGGGTGGCTAAGCGGGGAGACCGATGAAGAGCGCTTCGGCACGCTGTATGCCTATAACCGGGCCGGCTGGCTGATCGAGAAGCGGGAACCGGTCGAAGCCGAGGGCGGGGCGATTCTGTACAAGCTCACCTTGTACCGGCATGACCAGGCCGGCCGTCTCGTGGAAGAGCGGCGGACGGCGGAGCATGTCGGAGCGGCCGGATATGCGAGCCGGTATCATCGTATCCGCTACCGGCATGACAAGCTGGGCCGGGTCATTCGGGTCGAGGATGATACGGGAGCCGAGATTCGCTACACCTATGATTGCCTGAATCAGGTTACGTCCGAGCGGCGCAAGCTGAGCGAGCAGAAGGAACAAGTCACCCGCTATGAGTACAACGCGGTCGGGCTGCTTGAACGCAAAATCGATCTGATCGATGCGGAAGATCTGGCGGAGGGCCGCTCGTTGAGCGGAAGCGAGGATAAGATCGCCGCCGTGACCTCCTATCGCTATGACCGGAACGGCAATATGATCAAGCTGGTCACGCCGGAAGGCTATGAGACAGAGATCAGCTACGATCGGGCCGATCGCATCATTCAGATTAGCCGCCGGGAACGCCAGGACAGCAAGGCGCGGACCGTCTACTTCAAGTATGACCGGGCGGGCAACGTGCTGGAGGAGACGGATACGAACGGCAACCGCGTGGCCTACAGCTACGATATGATGAACCGCCTCATCCGCACGACAGGCAAGCGGGGCGAGACGACGCGCCTGTTCTATGACAAAGCGGGGCAGCTTATCAAGCAAGTATCGCCGACTCAGTATAATCCGCTTACGGATGACGGCGACGGCACTATATACCGTTATGATGCGTTGAACCGGCTGATCGAGGTTCGCGATGCCTATGGCCAGATCGTGGAGCAGAACCGTTATAATCAGGCGGGCGAGTTGATCCGAAAGCTGAGCGAAGGCATTGGCGTGGAATATACGTATACCATCGGCGGCCGGGTGAAGCAGATTCGCACCGCTGAGGCTGCGGCCCGCGGCAAGGTAAGCCAGGAGTACATGTACGACGCGCTTGGCAATATTACGGGCGTCGTGGACGGCGAAGGGAACAGGACGCGCCACAGCCTGGACGCATGGGGCAATATCCGGGTGCTTACCCGTGCGGATGGAAGCGAAGAGCGGTATAGCTACGACCGTGCAGGAAATATCATCAGCTCCACGGACGCCAACGGCCATACGACCATCTACCGCTATAACAGTCTGGGCAAGCTGGCGGCGGTGGAGGATCCGTCGGAGCAGCGCATGGTGTACCAGTATGACCGCCAGGGCCGGCTGACGCGGCAGATCGATCGCAACGAGCGCGTTATCGAGTATGTGTACAATTTCGACGACCAACTGGTGAAGCGAAGAGAAGCCGCAGGAGGCGCGGAAGACATCTACGTCTACAACGAGGATGGCACGCTGCGAACGGCCGGCAATGATCGGATGCGGTATGACTATATGTATACGCCGGACGGCAGACTGGCGGCGAAGTATATAAGCGAACCGCCGCTTGGAATTCGCCGCAAGGGCGACTGGGCCGGATCGCCTCCGTTCGCGGGCCCGTTGACAAGTACCGGAGCGAATGGAGCGGCCGCTCCTCAGTCTTGGCATCCGATGGATGCGCTTGAGCCGGAGGCCGCGGGTGCGGGTATGCGTAAACTGCTCGAATTCCGCTACGACCCGGACGGACAGGTTACCGGGTTGATCGACGCCGCAGGCAGACATACGGAATACCGCTATGATAAAATAGGGCGTATCCAGGAGGTGCTGCAGGGCCGGGAACGTCTCGCGCAGTACCGCTATGGCGAAGGCAACCGCATCGCCTCCATTCTGTACGGAAGCGGGATCAGCGTCGAATACGGCTATGACCGGGACGGCCAGATGACGAGTCTGCGGGCGGCCGGCCAAGACGGCCGGGACCTGATGCGCCATACGTACAGCTACGACAATAACGGCAACCAGATTGCCAAGATGGAGCATCATCAGCTTACCCTATACAGCTATGACCGCTTGAACCGCCTGCAGGAAGTCGATTACGGCAGCGGCGCCCAGGAGTCGTACAGCTACGACCCGGCCGGGAACCGCATCCGCCGCGTGCTGGACGGACAGGCCACAAGCTATGCCTACGACAGCCGCAACCGTCTGCTGTCGCTGCTTGAGCACGACGGCAGCCGCACCGACTTCGAATACGACCGCCAGGGCAATTTGCTCTTCGAACGCTCTGGCAACGGCACCACTTCTTATGCTTATGACGCGTTCAACCGGACCGCCAAGGTCGAGAAGCCGGACGGCAGCTATGTCCGCCATGACTACGACCCGGAAGGGCTGCGCAGCGGAATTTGCGAGAACGGCGTTACCAGCCGCTTCGTGTTCGACGGCTGGAATATGGTGAACGAGCTGGACGAGGAGTGGAACGCGAAGGCCTCCTATGTGCGCGGCCATGAATTGCTGGCGCAAGTGGACGGCCTTGGAGACGCCTACTACTACCTGAACAACCAGCACGGCGACGTCGTGCATATCACGAACCGGCTGGGCGGCATCGTCAACAGCTACGAGTACGACGCCTTCGGCCACACCTTGTCCGCCACCGAAGGCATCCCGAACCGCTTCCGCTACGCGGGCGAGCAGTTCGACCCTGTCACGCAGCAATATTACCTGCGCGCGCGG